>Ga0207667_10000955_pt1 | contig 36894 bp, 32 predicted proteins | sample KBSCornC52_FD_184301 | JGI IMG/M metagenome (GOLD analysis project Ga0207667, IMG submission 184301) | Corn rhizosphere microbial communities from Kellogg Biological Station, Michigan, USA - KBS Corn C5-2 (SPAdes) (version 2) | ecosystem: Host-associated > Plants > Roots > Rhizosphere > Soil ...
GTGTTGCCCAGATCGCCCCCGTAGGTCGGCCAATTGCTATTCGCGACTGTAGATTGGCCCCACATAGAAGTGCTGGTCAACACGATCCCCACAGCTAGAGCGAAAAGGCGCGGAGTTCGGCGACACAATACGTGCGTGTTCATGCGATTACTTGTCCTTTGATTCATGCCCAAGGATGTCCTGATCTTTTTGCAGCAGCTATTTGGTTTCTTCTCCAGGGGGCGGCGCGTTCGGGTTGAGGCCATTTAAAGGCTTCCATCCATCGAACGATTTGCCATTTTGGAAGAAATAAGAATCTTTGCTGTACGGGCCAGTGGCATACATGGAATTGGCCTGTCCAAAGATCTTCCCTGCCCTCAAGACGTCGTCATGAACCTTCTGGACTAGTTGATGATAGCGCTCATCGCTCTGTGAGAATCCGGAGAAGGAACTCAGGTCGTTGTTGCCAATGATCACCACGTCTACTCCTGGAACGGAGGCGATATCGTAAGCATTAGCCACGCCAGTAGGCGTCTCGATCATAATCACGACAAGCATGTTGTTGTTGATGGTCTGGCGGTAGTCGTTGCCCCAAAGCTTGCGGTATTGTCCGGCCCCGGCGCTACGCCGTCCGGTGGGAGGATAACGGGCCCACTTGGCGGCTTCCCGCGCCCGGTCGACATCGTCGACGGTGGGAACAATAACCCCAAGCGCACCGATGTCTGTAGCGTGCTGTATGTGCCATTCCTGGGCATCAGGCAGCCGGATCATGGGAGTGGCTCTAACGTGCGGGCATGCGGCGATCATCTTTTCAACGTCAGCAAACTCCAGCGTGCTGTGCTGCATTTCAAACCAGGTAAAGTCGTAATGCTTGGCCGCTTCGCAGTAGCCGGGGATATCCATCTTCGATTGAGTGAAACTGAATACCTGCTTGCCGTCGAGAAGCGCCTGTTTGGCTGTGTTGTAGAGCGGCTTCTTATCTGGCGATGGGAGGGGGTTCTGCGCGATGGCCATTACACTCAGAAACGCAATCGCAGACAGAGAGTAGGCGAATACCTTGGTCGACCTCTTCATTGTGGAGCGCCTCGCTTTGCACATGCATGCCGGATTTTGGAGTTCGTTCTTGATGGGGAAACCGGATGGCCGAAAGTATACACATTGAAATGTTTGACCGGGAAGCTTAGCTGCGGATGCACGATGGCCCCGCTGTCCGTCGGCATCAGTTCCGTCGGAAAACTGTTTGGAGAACGATACTCGGCCGGAGTTATTTAGGGTGCGTTCGACTTGTGAAGATTACGGCGTGGCGCAGATCGTCGATCAGGGTTTGGCGGCTTTGCTCGCGGTCTTCCGGACTGGGAGCCCGAAGAATCGCTGACGGATGCAGTGTTGCGATGATCGGCGGGAGGCCTGGCTGTTCCTGGATTTCGCCGTGGGACTGGGTAATGCGGAATTTGGCTCCGAGCAAGCCCTGTGCCGCCGTTGCGCCGAGGCAAACAATTAGTTTCGGTTGCACGGTTTCGATTTCGGCATCCAGCCATGGACGGCAGGCGTGAATCTCTTGCATGCTCGGCTTCTTGTGCAGCCGTAGCTTGCCGCGCGGCTCCCATTTGAAATGCTTGACCGTGTTGGTGACGTAAACTGTGCGGCGGTCGATTTCCGCTTCCTGGAGACAGGCGTCGAGCAGCTTGCCGGCAGGCCCCACAAACGGATGACCCTCCCGATCCTCGCGGTCGCCCGGTTGCTCGCCCACCATCATGATGTTTATGCGTGAGCTCTTCTTATTGGTCGCTGCTTCGATTTCGCCAAAAACAGCTTGCGTGGCATTCCGATAGAGGTCGCAGCCGCGACACTGCTGGACGGCATCACGGAGCACAGGTAGGGTTCGCTTGTCAGGAACGAACGGAGCCGCTGTTGTCTGCGTCGCTCTGGACATCGGGTCCTCCTTCTGCTTCGATGCAACACTGAAGCGGATGGAGGACCAGAATACAGCTCGTTGGACTTACTGAAACGTCAAGGAGACTGTGGCTCCGCTCCTGACGCGGATGGTTCCGTTCTGCTCCAGTTTGACGGGCGCACCCTTCAGGGCGCGGGCTGCCTTGAGCGTTTGCCCTTCGGGCGCGATCAGATGGAAAACTTCATCACTGCCTGCGTGCAGTTGCATGGAACTTAGCTTTCCGGCCTTCCAATCCAGATCGACGGCTGCGTTTCCTCTCACGCGCAATCCCTGTACGGACCCGTCAGCCCATTGCTTAGGCAGTGCGGGAAGCAGTTCGATTTCCGCAGCTTCCTGCGTCCAGCGTGAATGAAGAAGAGCCTCGAGCATGCCGTTGGCCGCGCCGAGGTTCCCATCAATCTGGAACAGGCCCGGCGGATGGGTATCCATCAGGTTAGGGAATGTGGACTGGCGGAACATGACCTGCAGGCTATCGTATGCCTGCGCAGAATCGTGGAGACGATCCCAATAATTCACAACCCATGCCCGTGACCAGCCGGTTTGCCCGCCACCATGTTCCAGGCGCATTTCAAGGGTCTTGCGCGCGGCCCTGGCAAGCTCGGGCGTTTCGCGGAGCGATATCTGCGAGCCGGGGAAAAGCGCCCACAAGTGAGAAATGTGGCGGTGGCCGGGTTCTGCTTCGTCGTAATCCTGCTGCCACTCCTGAAGCTGGCCTTGCTTACCGATGGAGAAGGGCGGGAGCTTGCTGCGCGCGGCTTCAATCTGCTTGAGGAAGGATTCGTCTTCTCCCAGGATCCTGCCGGCATCGAGCGTACGCGTAAACAACTCGCGCACCAACTCTATGTCCATGGTTGGGCCCATGGCGAGTGAATGTCGCGATCCATCGGGCAGTTTGTACTGGTTCTCCGGCGAGATCGAAGGCCCCGTGACGAGGTGTCCCTGGCCGTCGTCGACGAGGTAGTCAAGGAAGAATTGCGATGCGTCATGCAGAATGGGCCAGGTGCGATCGCGCAGGAATGTCTTGTCCTGGGAGTAGGCGTAGTGGTCCCACGCGTAGAGTGAGAGCCACGCGCCACCCATGGGCCACATGCCCGATCGATAACCATCGATTGGTTCAGCGTCGCCCCAGATGTCGGTGTTGTGATGAATAACAAAGCCGTGCGCACCATAATATTTCTGGGCCACCTGGGTGCCGGTACCGCTGGCAGGCGTGCGGACCATGTCGATGAGGTTGATCAGCGGCAAAGTTGTTTCGCCAAGCGCAGCCGGTTCCGCGGGCCAATAGTTCATTTCGGTGTTGACGTTGATCGTCCACTTCGAGCCCCAGGGGTTATCGATGCCTCCTGCCCAAATCCCCTGCAGGTTGGCGGGCAAGCCGTCCACCCGCGAAGAACTGATGAGCAAATACCGGGCAAATTGAAAGTACAACTCCTGCAGGCCGAGGTCATCTGCACCGGCGCTCACACGCTTAACTCGTTCGTCGGTGGGAAGTGCATCGTTCGGAGAGGGCGAATCTCCAAGATGGAGCGCCATGCGGCGGAAGACGGGCTGATACACGGCCTGTTGGCCGGCCATGATCTGCGTAGCGGAGCGTTTTCTTGCGCGAGCAAGTACGCGCTCGCACTGTTCCTCGGGATCACCGCCAGCGAACGGGCCCCCTTTGAAGTCCGTAGCCGCGGCGATGAGCACCGTTACGGAATCAGCCTTGGTGACGATGATGTCAGATCCCTGTGCTTCCACCGAGCCGCCGGTTGGAAGAAAGGTGACTTCTCCCGCGAAGCGAATCTGCGCCTTGTGTTCTGGTCCTTCACGCAATACGATCGTGTCGCGTCCGCGCGTGCGGACTACAAAGTCAGCCGGGCGGTCCATGCTGGCTTTGAAACTGATGGAGCCTTTCTTGTCGGAGCTGAGACGCATCACGATGACTTCGTCGGGAACCGACGCGATAGCTTCACGCGTGTAGTGGATGCCATTACGCGTGTAGGTTACGCGCGCAACGCCCGTATCAAGATCAAGCTGCCGCCGATAATCGGACACCGCGCCTTTGTCGGAGGAACGCAGGTACAAATCGCCGAGCGTGCTGTACCCAGGCATGCCTGGCGGAATAGCGATCATGCATTGCGCTGTAAGCTTTTCAGCCGCGGTGATCTTTGCGGGGTCGGTACCGTGCGACTCGAGAAGGAGCTGACGAATTTTCGGAAAGGCCTCGCCTGCGCAGGGATTAAGACGGTTCGCCCTGCTTCCCTGCCATAGTGAAGATTCGTTCAGTTGCAGGTGCTCGTCACCGGCGTAAGTCTGACTTCCATCCAAAAGAGGTTGGATCAGGCGCATAAATTGCGCATCGCCGTTGTTTGACCCGGTGTTGGCTCCGCCGAATATCATGGCACCCAGGCGTCCGTTGCCAACCGGCAGAGCATGATCCCAGATTGGTGCTGGAGTTTTGTACCAGAGCACTTGATGACGGTCAGCATTACCTTGTGCAGCCAAACCAGAACAGCCGAGAAGAAGGAAAAAACCGCAGAGAACAAGCTTGCTTTTGATGAGCGACATCGGTTGAGCACTCCTGAAAAACTTCGGGATGGGCGCTATATACAACCCGTAAACAAGGCCGTTTCAATTTACCGATTTTCGTGACATCCAAGAATACCTAAATCGGTAACTAAAACGGCAACTATCCGCGCGAAAATTTCTCGACGAAACTGAATACCGCTCTGGAGAGCGATTAGGCTAGACTCTGCATCGACACTCCCCGCGGTAAGCTGCCTTTGCCCAGATGCGGGAGAGGCAAGCCGATTGGATCGAATCTCAACCGCATGCAAATGCCGCGCTACACGCTCGCCGATTACGAGAACGAATACGTTGACCGCCACCTGCTGCATGGGGTAGTGGCGAAATGGGCGCTCGCCAAGCCTGACGCGACTGCCCTGTTAAGCGCGGACGGAAGCCGAACCCTCACGTGGAGCCAGTTCGACAGGCACACGACCGCGCTCGCGTCCGAACTGCTGCAGCTTGGGTTCAGCAAGGGCGATTTCCTGGTTACGCAACTGTCTTTGACCGTCGATCATGTGCTGCTGGAATACGCATGCTTCAAGATCGGCGTGATCGTTGCGCCCATCGATCTGCGGCTTCCGCCTGCCGAAGTAGTGCGTGTACTGGAGAAGCTGCGGCCGCGTGGATTCGTTGGCCTCGGGTTGGCCGCGCCGTTCGATTTCCGCCCAATGTGGAGTGCGGTGCTGGAAAACTACAGCAAGATCGAGCACCTGTTTGCAGTTTCGACCGAGGCAATTCCGGGAACTCGAAACTTGGCGGAGATCACAGAACCTGCACGGAGTGCGGCGGAGAATAAAGAAGGCGTAATTTCTTCTGCTTTGAAGACTGCGACCGCTGCAATTACTCCGGATGATGGAGCGCTGGTGATTTTTACGACCGGATCAACCGGATCTCCAAAACCAGCACTCTTATCGCACCGTAACATCACCGTCCAGAACATGTGTATGAGTGGCGCCATCTTTGGCGCTGACCAGGGCTTGCGCACGCTGGTGCATCTTCCCCCGTCGCATGTGGGCTGCCAGACCGAGATGATGATGAGCACTCTGTTTGGCGGTGGCTCGGTGGTGCTGCTTGAGATCTTCGACCCAGCGAAAACCATGCGTGCAATTCAACAGCACAGTGTTCAATTATTGGCGCAGATTCCGGCGATGTTCAATCTGATCTGGATGCTGAAGGATTACGAGCAATACGATCTTTCAAGTCTCCGGCTGGTCGCGTTTGGCGGTAACTCTGTTTCAAAAGCTTTTGTCGATCGAGCTGCCGGAATGGCGCCATTGGTCGGAACCGGGCTGGGACTTACAGAGTGTGCTGGGTTCTGCACGTATGCGCTGGTTAAATCAGGAGAGCACGAGTTGCTTGCAAACGGGCTCGGCGTGGACATGCCAATCTATCCATGTTCGATTCGTCAGGCGATGCGCGAGGACGGATACGGCGGGGACGAGCTACCGGACGGCGAGATTGGCGAGGTCTGTTTCCGCGGGCCCCAGACGTTTCTTGGATACGTGAACGATCCTGAGGCTACGGCGAAAACAATCTCTCGTGATGGCTATCTGTACACAGGCGATCTCGGCGTCAAAGATGCGGCGGGGTTGCGGCTGACGGGGCGAGCGAAGTGGGTCATCAAATCGTTCGGTCACCAGATCTATCCGGGCGACGTTGAGTCACACGTTTGCTCTCTAGCGGACAAGGTGGCTACCTGCGTGGTGGTGGGAGCGCCACATGAAGTGGTTTCAGAAGCCGTAGTGGCCCTGGTCGAAAAGAAGGCTGCGGTCGAGTTGGATTTGAAGGAGTTGAACCAGCATGCGAGAACTCTGCCGCCGTACATGCGGCCGCGGCACTGGATCATTCTCGAACCGGGAACCATGCCGCTGAATCGGCTGGCGAAACCGGACTACCTCCGCGCACAGGAGATAGCTCGCGAAGAAGTTGCCAAACTACGTGCACGCGGCGAGTGGGATAGCCGGCACGTAAAGAGCTAGGCGACGGCCCGGACGAGGCGCGGATTAGAGTTCGATGAGTGGACGAGGAAGACGCGTGCGGGCACGATCGAGAAAGATCCTCATGCGCAGAGCCTCGGCACGCTGGATGGAGACGAGCCGCATTTGCCGGCGGATGTGGTCTGGGTCGGTAAGCTGATTGACGAATGCCTCGTCGGATTCTGCATCGCGTTCGAGCCGAGCGACCCTGCTCTCGATGCTCTGACGAAATCGCGGACTGATTTCGAAGCCTTCATTGGCTGCGCAGTTGAGAATCATGGCAGGCTCCTGGGGTAATTCATCTGGCATCGAACTTTTCTTAAAGAAAGTTCTCAAGTTCTCTTAACTTCTGCCGATGTTATCGAGGACAAATAAAAAGAGCCAGATTACGAAACACACCCGCACAGGTAACCTTGTGTCCAAAAATGAAACAGAGCCAGCTTGAACTTCGGCACTGTGCCTTCGCAGCACGATCCAGTTGCCGAATCCAGACGAAGATCGCACTTGGTTTGCTGCAGCCTCAGCTTTTAAGTTGCTTCAGCGGCCGAATTGCCTCAGATGGTGATCGGTATGGAGATAGCCCCAGCGCATCCATTCCTTTTCCGTCATGTTGCCGAATATGGGATGAGACGCAAATGTGAATTTGCGCGGTTCCCGCGCGAACTCTTCTGCTAATGCGATGAGCCTTTTCTGATCCGTGATAAATTCAGCCGGGGCTGTGCCGAATTTTTCCTGATCGATTTCCGGCCTCGTGGGTACTCCCTGAGGCCACTTGAGCGGTAGGTTCAGTGCGGCCCATTTCATGAGAGGGCCACAAGGCCGTTCCGCTCGACTTGCGACTTTGCGGCCCATAGCGACTAGAAAGCTGTCGTTCAGGTGACAGACCATCTGGTGCGCATTCATCTTTCCCCAGTGGCGCTGCAAACCGGGCACGACACCATTCAGACGATCGAGACTTTCCTTGAGGCACACAGGATCGCTGAGCGTCTTCAAAACTCATCTCCTCGTTCGGCTACCTGTTCTCTTGAGCGAGCCAGCGCTTGGTGTTGAGCAGTTGGCGATTATCGAGTGACCACACACGGCCGGTCATCTCATCCGGCCCCTTCCCTTCGCGGGTGCACTTATCGAACTCGCTAATCACGGCCTGCATTTTAGCGTCGAAATCGTCGATGAAATTGAGCGCCAGCGCTTCAGGGATCATGGGCAGCTTGGGCGAGCCGAACTCGAGCTTGCCGTGGTGTGAAAGGATGAGGTGCAGCACCAACGTCCGCAATCGAGCGGGAAATTCGGGCAGGGTTGCAATCGCCTTCTCCACCATCTCCACACCCATTTGAATGTGGCCGAGTAGAACGCCTTCGGTGGTGTAATCGAAACCGACCTCCCATGAGAGTTCGTGAATCTTACCGATGTCGTGCAGGACCACGCCCGTGAGCAGCAGGTCGCGATCAAGCAGCGGATAATGCGCAGCAACACGATCGCCGAGCCGGAGCAGGCTCACAACGTGCTCAAGCAGGCCACCAAGCCACGCGTGATGCAACTGTCGCGCTGCCGGAGCTTCGCGATAAGCTTCCGCAATGCCGGGGGCTGACAGGATAGCTTTGAGCAGCGCTTTCAAATCTGGGTTCAATAGGCCCTCAATGAAATTCGCGAGCTGATGCCAGAGGTCGTTTACGTCATATCCGGTGGCGGGGAGCAGATCGCTCTTCTCCACTTCGCCCTCCAGAGCTATACGAAGTTGATCGATTTTGACCTGCAGGCGGTCCTCAAATTTCGAACAGCAGCCACGTACTTTTACGATGGCTCCTTTCTCGAATTCTTTTGCAATGCGCGAGTCGCCGGGATCCCAAATGCGTGCCTCAAGCTGGCCGGTTTTGTCGCCCAGCACCAGATTCAGGTATGGCTTATTTGTTTTCGTGGTGCGCTGCTGCTTGGCCAGGACCAGAAAAAAACCGTCGAAATTCCTGCCCTCTTCATATGTGGCTAGATCGCTTATATAGATTTCTTTCATTCTGCGGGAAAGAATACATTACCGACCAGCTTTTTAGCCGTCAGCTTTCAGCTCTCAGCCTGTTTAAGCGATATTTCATCGCACAACAGTGCGGGCCTGGGATTTGATCCCAGGCCCGGCAAGTTCAGTGATTTGAGGATCAGAGCATCATTGTTGCGGTTGTGGCTGTGCCGTTTGATGCTCGGTGGGTGCGGGAGCTCCCGGAATAGCGGGCAGCGGCGTGAATTGAGGTGCCTGCTGCGGCTGGTTACTCTGCGGTTCCTTGGCCTTGTCAGAGAGCCTTGTCTTCTCACCGGTGGCTACGGGCTTCTTCTTAGAAGCAGTATCACCACCCAGACCTAGCGGCTGTGACTGAGTGGAACGGTCGGCAACTTCCGCAGCATCCGGCGCTGCTGGAGCTAATTTGTCGCCCTGCGCTGCGTCCGCCTGCTTTCCTTTCTTGGCGACGCGGGCACGGTCGCTATAGCGTTTCTTCACCTCGACCGGAGCGGCTTCCAGCGGGTTCTCCGGTTCCGGAGCGGCCGAAGCGGCTTCGGGCAGGGCACCTGCATCTTCCACAGCGCTACTGGGCGCAGAAGGCAGCGTCTTACGAGGAGCCTGTCCGAAGCGAATCTTCTCTCGCTTGCCCGGTTTTTCGCTTGCCGTCTGGTTGGAATTCCCGGAACTCTTCAGGTGCATCTTTTGGAGAAAACTCTTCTGGACTGGCTCGGCTTTCGCTGCCGCTTTCGGTGTGGGCTGAGCTTCAACCGGCTCCGGAGCCTGAGCAGCTTCTGCTGCGGGCTGAGGCGATTTTTGCCGGAATGTGTGAGTAGTTTCGCGGAAACGGGTGCGCTCCACCTTTGCCTTCTTTTTGGGAGCAGGCGGAGTGTAGGCGCTGAACACCGGTTTCGTCTCGTTGGGGCTGGCGCCGGTATCGGTGTAGCCGGGCTTGATATCGATAAAGGAGTCTTCGCGAAGCTTGGTCAGATATTGGCGAATCGCCGGCTCCATCCTGGACATATAAAACGCGTCCTGGACCTGTGCCTCAACTTCCTTATAGGGCCGAACGCCACCCTTGACATGGTCGTCGACTTTCAAAATGATGTAGCCTTGGCGGGTAAGAATTGGCTCAGTATATTGGCCCACCTGCAGCGGGAAAGTCTTCTCTTCCAGCAGCTTAGGCAGAGCGCCTGGCTGATACTGGCCCAGATCACCGCCTTGGGCCGCGGTTGGACCATCGCTGAAGGATTTGGCGAGCTGTGTAAAGTCGCCGCCCGCATGCAGCCGGGCTTCAATATCGTCAGCTTTGGCTTTGGCGGCGGTCAGCTTTTCGCCTTCCGTTGCGCCACCGGTCGAAATCATGATCTCGCTCAGGTGAACGCTTTCGGGTTGGGCGTAGTCCTGTTTGTGTTCCTCGTAATAGCGTTCGGCCTCACCGGGAGTGAAGCGGATGTTCTGTCCGACTTCCTGCCGCATAACCTCCTGGGTGATGAGTCCATTGCGGATATTCTGCTTGAAGTCTTCAAATGACACGCCCTGTTCTTTGGCGGCGGCTTCAAGATCTTCCATCGATTTCAGGTTGTACTGCTTGCGAATCTCGTCCAGCTTTTTGACCAGTTCAGTTTCGCCGGTAATGCCCAACTGCTTGCCTTTGGAGATCCAAAGCTGCTGATCGATCAGATTGCGCAGCAGGTCTTTATGAGCGGCGGCCACCTCCTGCATGGTTGCAGCACCGCGCTGACGCGCATCGCGGTCGACTTCTGCCAAGGCTCGTTCATAATCGGAACGAGTAATGATCTGATCGTTTACACGAGCGATAATGTCCTCGACCGTGGTGCCACCATACGGGCTCTGCGGCGCCATGTTCTGGGCGCGGCCCACTCCGGAACTGGAAAGCAGCACCGTACCAAACACGATTGCCGCGGGAATGCGAAGGAATCTGAGGGTCATAAAGAAGTCAACAATTCAGGCAGCGGAAAAAGCCGCGCCTCTTGCATAGACGTCATTGTAAATGGAGGGGGAGCAGAAGCGCGATTTTCGGCCCGCTTTTGTGACACAGCTGTAAAGCCTTTCGGCCACTCTTCAAGATCGAGAGACCAGCTGAGGTGTGGTTCTTAGATGCTTCAATGCCGCTCAAATTTCCAATATAAATTTGCTCTTCCGCCGGCCACTCGCTACCTCATTCCGGTGTACCGCAGTCAAATAACACAGTGATATACTCGAGTTCTGGGCGGCTCCGCGGAGCCCCTGCAGCGGTTTCCCAGTTTCCTGAGCCTTGCCGGAATCAGGCAAGGCAAAATTGTATCGGGGAGCAAATCCGAGGAGCGTCAAGGCCAGCAGCACCCCTCGGCAAAACCGCGTTTGGCAATCCGCCGCAATCGTCCTCCGGAGGTTCCTTCCGACTATGAGTCCCCGCGCCCGCCGCGCCCTCTTCACCCTTGTACTCTTTTTCGCCGTCTGCGCCGTGGCCGGCAGCATCCTGCAGCGCAGGGTCGGGGCTCAAACCGCGACCGACGAAAGCCAGTTACGAGACAACCTCAAGTCGTTCACCGACGTATATGCGCTGGTTGAAAAAAACTACGCCGAGCCTATCGCCGGCGACAAAGCCGACACAGCAATTTACGACGGTGCCATTCCGGGGATGCTGCGCGTGCTCGACCCGCACTCGAATTTCTATGATCCCAAGGCGTATGCACGGCTCCGCGAAGATCAGCGTGGCCACTACTACGGCGTCGGCATGGTCATCCAGCAGCAGCGCGATGCCCAAGGCAAGGACCATGTCTATGTAATTACCCCGTATGAAGGAACTCCTTCCTTCCGTGCGGGAATTCACCCCGGCGACCAGATTTCCTCAGTGGACGGTAAGAGCGCGGACGGCTGGACTTCAGACCAGGTGGCAAAGGCACTTAAAGGACCCAAAGGCACGCATGTGCAAGTGACTACTGTTCGCGTTGGGCAGACGGCTCCGCTGGTTTTCGATCTGGTGCGTGACGAGATTCCGCATCCTTCAGTGGATCTGAAATATGAAATTCGTCCGGGTGTGGGATACATTCACCTGACGCAGTTTCAGGAAACTACCGGCGAGGAGATGTCCAATGCCATCGAGGGATTCGGAAATCTGAAGGGGCTTGTCATCGATCTCCGCAACAACCCCGGCGGATTGCTGAGCCAGGCCGTGGACGTTTGCGATCACCTTCTTTCCAAGGGACAGGGCATTGTCTCTCAGCGCGGGCGCGCTTATCCCGACCAGAACTACACGGCCACGCACGGCAACGGCGGCAAGACATTCCCGATAGTTGTGCTGGTGAATCGCGGTACAGCTTCGGCGGCAGAGATCGTCTCCGGTGCGCTGCAGGATCATGACCGCGCGCTGATTGTGGGCGAGACCACGTTTGGTAAAGGTCTGGTGCAGACGGTCTACAACCTGAGCGAGAACACCGGACTCGCCCTCACGACGTATCACTACTACACACCTTCCGGACGTCTGATCCAGCGCAACTACAACGGCGTGTCGCTCTACGACTACTACTACAACCATGCCGGCGCGGAGCCAAACGACTCCACAAATCGCGAAGTGAAACTCACAGACTCCGGACGCACGGTTTATGGCGGCGGAGGCATTACTCCGGATGAGAAGATTGAAACCCCGAAAAGTAATCACCTCCAGGATCAGCTTCTCTACAAGGATGTGTTCTTCAAGTTCGCGCCGGTCTATGTCTCAACCCACCAGGTGACTCAGAACTTCCAGGTGGATGATGCCGTGCTCGCGGAGTTCAAAACGTATATTGCCAGCCAGGGCATTGAATATAACGATGCGGATTTTAATGGCATTCGCGATTGGCTGAAGGCACGCATCAAGGAAAAGATCGTTACCATCCAGTTTGGCCAGTTGCAGGGATTGCGCACCTTGGCCGATTGGGATCCTGAGATCCAGAAGGCCATTACCTATTTGCCTGAAGCACAGGCGCTTGAAGACCACGCCCACCAGGTACTGGCTGAAAAAGCAATGGCACGCAGCAATTCGAACCAGGGTGTTCCCGTTCAACCGTAAGCTTCCATGAGGTTAATCAAAAAGGCCATCCCAATCTGGGCTGGCCTTTTTTGTTGCGTAAAGAGCCGGAGTTACTGGAAAGCCGGCAAACCAGCCAGCGCCAATGCGATTTCCTCTTCAGGATACTCGTAGTTTTCGAGTTGGCCGGCCTGGTAGGCGATGTAGCTCTGCATGTCAAAATGGCCGTGGCCGCTCAAGTTGAAAAGAATGGTGCGCTGCTTCCCTTCCGCTTTCGCATCGAGCGCTTCCCTGATTGCCGCAGCAACCGCGTGATTGGCTTCGGGGGCTGGAACAATTCCTTCAGCCTGCGCAAACTTTACGCCGGCGGCGAATGCATCAAGTTGCTGCACGGTGGTTGCTTCAGCCAATCCGAGATCGAGCACGTGCGATACCAACGGCGCCATTCCGTGATAGCGCAAACCGCCTGCATGAATTCCAGGAGGAACAAAGGTGCTGCCGAGCGTGTGCATTTTGACGAGCGGCGTCAGGTGGCCGGTATCACCGAAGTCGTAAGTGAAGCGGCCCTTGGTGAGGCTTGGACACGCGGCGGGTTCCACAGCGATGACGCGCGCATTGCATTTCCCTTTGAGCTTGAGGCCGAGGTACGGCATCACTAGTCCAGCAAAGTTCGAACCGCCGCCAGTGCAGCCGATGATCACGTCTGGCTCTTCGCCGGCCAGTGTCATTTGCTCAATCGCTTCCTGACCGATCACCGTCTGATGCAGTAACACGTGATTCAGCACGCTGCCCAGTGCGTACTTGGTGTTTGGATCTTTGGCCGCAACCTCAACCGCCTCGGATATGGCGATACCCAGCGAGCCATTCGAATCCGGGTGCTGCGCGAGAATAGCGCGGCCGGAGTCAGTCTCAGTGCTGGGACTCGCCGTGACCATTGCTCCGAAAGTCTCCATGAGCGCGCGGCGATATGGCTTCTGATCGTAGCTCACGCGGACCATGAAGACCTTGCAGCTCAGCCCGAAGTAGGAGCACGCCATTGAGAGCGCAGATCCCCATTGGCCCGCACCGGTTTCTGTGGAGAGGTGCGTCGTGCCGGCTTGCTTGTTGTAGTACGCCTGCGCCACGGCGGTGTTGAGCTTGTGTGAGCCCGCCGGGCTTGTTCCTTCGTACTTGTAATAAATATGCGCAGGCGTATCCAGAGCCTTCTCAAGCCGCCGGGCGCGGAACAGCGGCGAAGGGCGCCACTGCGCGTAGATCTGCCGCACTTCTTCCGGAATCTCAATCTCGCGTTCGCTACTGACTTCCTGCATGATCAGACTCATGGGAAACAGCGGCGCCAAATCCTCGGGACCCAGTGGTTTGTGTGTGCCTGGATGAAGCGGCGGAGCGAGAGGCTTGGGTAGATCCGGAAGGATGTTGTACCAAACACGCGGAATGCGATCTTGCGGCAAAAGATATTGGACGGTATCCATGCGGAACATTCTACCAGCGGTGAATTAGTGCTGGCTTGCGCCGATAAAACACGCTCGCGTTCGTGCTGACTTGCCGACCCACTGACTTGCTGAAATCCCTGCTTCGCACGCCTGTAGTCGCCATCACAGCGCCCGGCGTTGGCTGCTCTTACGCTTTTCACCGTTGTTATGGAGGGAAAGACTATGCCATCCGTTGCTGCTGAAAATGAAACTACCATCAAGAACCTGCTGATTGCTTTTGAAGGGGAATCAAACGCGAATGCCAAGTACATGCAGTTTGCCGCCAAGGCCGATGCGGAAGGATTGCATGGCGCGGCCAGCCTGTTTCGCGCCGCGGCACGCGCCGAAGAGATCCACGCGGCCAATCATGCTCGCGTGATCAAGCAGCTTGGCGGAGAAGCAAAGTGCGAAATCCATCCTGCAGAAGTGCAGTCGACGCTCGACAACCTTAAGACGGCGCTGGGCGGCGAGCAGTATGAGATCGAGGTGATGTATCCGGAGTTCCTGGCTGAAGCCACGGCGCGGGATAACAAGGCGGCCATTCGCACCTTCACCGGCGCAATCGAGGCTGAGAAGACACACGCGCGGCTTTACGCCGAGGCGATCGCCTTGCTTCAGGGCGACAATCTGAACTCCTGGATCGGTGCTACGCGTGAGTTTTATGTTTGCCCAGTGTGCGGCTACACCTCAGAAACCGAGGAGGAGCACGAGCGTTGCCCGGTATGCAACACCCGTTGGGAGCGCTTCGAAATCATCCGTTAGTTACCAGCCTGGGATTGCGCTGTCGGGTTTGGGAAGCACGCTTATGGCTCATCGTTGTAAATTCCGATTTCGAGCTTGCCGCCTTCGGCTTGCTTCGCCCGATACATGCCGGGAGTATTGAAGCTCCACGCCATCTCACCGCTGGGTGAGATGGCGATGACTCCTCCGTCGCCGTGCATACCGGTAAGATCTTTATGGATTACCTGGTCGGCTGCGTCCTGCAGCTTCATGCCCTTGTACTCCACCAGCGCGCATACGGTTCGCGCCACGGTCAAGCGGATGAAGTACTCGCCCGTGCCCGTGGCAGACACCGCACATGACTGATTGGAAGCATAGGTGCCTGCCCCGATAATCGGCGAGTCGCCTACACGGCCCCAGCGCTTGGCGTTGGTGCCTCCAGTGGATGTACCCGCTGCGACATTTCCTGCACGATCGAGCGCGACAACGCCAACGGTGCCGAATTTGTGTGCATCAGCCGGTTCAGTCTGCACGGGTTCAATCTGTGCGGGTTCGATTTCCGAAATCTGATCTGCTGCTGGAGCCGGCGGCGCACCGGCGGGACGCGGCGGAATCGGCCTACCTTCCTTCTTCAGTTCCTGAATCAATGCCTGCCAGCGGCGCTCGGTAAAAAAGTAGCTCGGCTCAACTTGCTCCAGTCCTGCATAAACTGAAAATTCATCCGCACCCTGGCCCACCAGGAAAACGTGGGGAGACATTTCCATGACCGCCCGCGCCAGTGAAATCGGATGGCGTGTGCGCGTTACATCTCCTACCGCACCCGCTTTCATACTGGAACCGTCCATGATGGCCGCGTCGAGTTCGTTTCTTCCATCGGCAGCAAAATCGGCGCCGCGTCCCGAGTTGAACAACGGATCGTCTTCCAGAATGCGGATTGCAGCCTCGACTGCATCCAGCGACGAGCCACCTTTGTCGAGCACCTGGACCCCGGCTTCCGTGGCCTTGGTCATCGAAGTGCGATAGGCCTTCTCGATCTCGGTACTCATGGTGGCGCGCTCAATGATGCCTGCCCCTCCGTGAAGCACAATGGCCCAGCGATGGGCAGTGAGCTGTTGCGCTCTAGCAGCTGCGGCAATCATGAGTCCTCCAATGGCAATTCCGGCAATGCGAGTCATGGCGCAACCTCGGCGACATTTGGCATTACGCGCGTGTCTTGGGCTGAGCGCGGCAGACTCTACCATGCTATAACTTCTCTTCACTTGCGACGACTTCCTGCTGGTTCCAGTGCAGATGCACCGTAGCCGTAAGGAAGTTCTAGTCGCTGAGAAATGCTGGCTATAACTTTCGCATACAAACGGCAGACATGGTTCTGATCCGGCGTGAATAGTCGCATCATCGCGTTTGGTTGCGGAACTCCCGACTCACTGGGCGTCATACGAAGGCGCAGTACCGGAATCGAAAGAGCTTGGCTGAGACTGCCCCAACAGGTGACAATGCATTCGTTCCTCAAATCATTTTCCGGACTATAGATTACTCATCGAGAGCTCCGGAAATCTAAGGCGGCAGAATGCACTCTGTATGGCTAGGTGAGTTTATGGGCACAGCGGTCCTCGTGCTTTTTGGGACCGGCGTGTGTGCTGCCGTTACACTCCGTAAGACCTATGCGTCGGACGCAGGTTGGTTAGTGGTCACCACCGGCTGGGCACTGGGCGTGCTCTGCGGCGTACTCGTCGCGCAGGCATTCGGAAGCGCGGCTGCGCATCTCAATCCGGCGATTACGCTGGCGGGGGCCATCATCAGCGGCGATTACAGACCGATTCCTATTTATTGGTCGGCACAGTTGCTGGGCGCTATGTGCGGAGCCACGCTCACGATTCTGCATTACGGTCCACACTGGAAACTCACCCCCGATCCTGCCGCAAAGCTGGGTATCTTCTGCACCAATGCCGCGGTGCGCAGCACTCCCGCCAACTTTTTTGGTGAGGCGCTCGGTACAGGAGTGTTGGTCCTCGTGGCAGGCGCGATTTCTTCTCATGGAGTTTCCTCCGTAGGTCCAGCACCGGGAATGGGCCAGTGGCTTGTTGCCAGTCTCGTGTGGGGCATTGGTCTCTCGCTCGGGGCCACCACTGGATATGCGATCAATCCCGCTCGCGACTTCGGGCCGCGGCTCATTCATGCACTGATGCCGATTCCCGGCAAGGGCGGATCGAACTGGAATTATGCGTGGATTCCGATCGTGGGTGACCTTACGGGTGGCGCGCTTGCGGGATTGTTGCTGCATTACGCACGGCTCTAGCCGGGCTTACTCCAACCCCGAAGCGACAACCGACAGCGCGGCTATTGCAGCGGTCTCTGCGCGAAGAATACGCGGGCCCAGGCTTGCAGCCTTCCATGCGTTTGCATCGAACAGTGCTTCTTCTGCCGAAGACCATCCGCCTTCGGGGCCAACTGCAATCTCCAACACCGGACTCTCATCGCCAGCTGATCGCACCGCCTCATCGACGGCCCGTCGCAATGTCGTTGTACGTTCCTGCTCGGCAAGAACAATGCGCGTCTTGTTAGATGCCGCCTTCACGAAAGCTGTAAGCGAAGTGGGCTGGTGGACCAGCGGCACATCGGAGCGTCGCGATTGCTGGGCGGCCTCATGCGCGATGCGCTGCCAGCGTTCCGCTCTCTTCCCTGCGGCATGGGCCAGGTGCTTTTCAGTCCGCTGCGCAATCACCGGGGCAATGGCCGCGACACCGAGTTCGGTTGCCTTCTCAATCGCCCATTCCATACGATCGAACTTGTACACGGCCATCACTAGCGTGACGGGCAATGCCGGATCGGCTTGAACTTCGGTAACCAGGTTGAAGCGAACCTCGTCGGGCAGAACGGCAGCAACCTCCGCATGGAATACATGCCCCCCCGCTACAACGTCGGCTTCCATACCGGGCTGAACGCGTAACACGCGCGACAAATGCTCAGCCTGCGCGCCAGTGATGGATGCGGTCGCTTCATCCCATTGTTGGGCGATCCAGCGGCGTCTTGTCATGAGCACCTCGGTATCTAGTCTATTGCTTCCGCACAAACACTGAGGGGAGCGCTTTGCGCTCCCCTCAGTGTTGCCTTTTGTGTTGGACTGCAATTACTTCTTCTTCGCGGCCTTCTTTACGGCTTTCTTCGCGGCCTTCTTTGCAGGTGCCTTCTTGGCTGCTTTCTTGGTTGCCATTTTGCCTATTCTCCCTTTTCGATGGGTTGCATCGATTTCTGCAATACGTATATTGCAGTTGAAGAATGTATAGAATCGTGTCGCATCGATGTCAAGAGAAAAACGACTTGAAGGTGAAAAAATCGTCAACAATTTTTGGCGGCTCATCGACGATCGCTGATCCTCTTCCATCTTCGGAGACATCGAAACTGCATCTCGCACCGCAACTCACGAACGAAAATTGATTACCGATGGCGAGGTGTCTGCAAATCATCAATGTGCTTCATCGCCTTTGTTCATGCATATGTCAACACCACTCATCAACATTCAATGCGATTCAGCGCAAGACCCGCGAGGCTTGTTTCCTTGTACCGCGATTGCATATCAAGACCCGTCAGATACATGGTTTGAATGACTTGGTCGAGCGAGACCTTATGTTCACCGGACTCATGAAGAGCAATACGCGAAGCCTGCACCGCCTTGGCAGCTCCCATTGCATTTCGCTCGATGCAGGGGATCTGAACGAGACCGCCGATGGGATCGCAGGTCATGCCGAGATTGTGCTCCATCGCGATTTCAGCCGCGTGCTCCACCTGTTCGTTATCGCCGCCGAGCGCAGCGGTGAGTCCCGCAGCCGCCATGGAGCAAGCGACTCCGACTTCGCCCTGACAGCCGACCTCCGCGCCGCTGATGGATGCATTCTCCTTGTACAAAATGCCGATAGCGGCTGATGCAAGAAAGAAGGAGATAATGCCTTCATGATCCGATTGAGATACGAAACGCTCATAGTAATGGGCTACGGCCGGCACAACTCCAGCGGCTCCGTTCGTGGGCGCGGTCACGACTCGACCGCCTGCGGCGTTCTCTTCATTCACGGCCATGGCGTAGACAGTTACCCAGTCCAGGGGCGCGAGCGCATCGCCCCGCATTCCCTTGTCTTCTCGTTCTAGCAGCCGTGCCGCGAGTTGATGCGCGCGCCGCCGCACATTCAGGCCGCCCGGCAAAATACCTTGCGCGGCAATCCCCCGAAAGGTGCAATCCTTCATGGTCTGCCAAAGGAGGTCGATTCCTTCTCGAACTACTTCGACCGGAGCGCGGCCTGAACTGTTCCTTACCAGCGCGCACTCGTTTTCAAGCATGAGCTGAGCGATGCTGATTTCGTGAGTGCGGGCGGTAGCCAGCAGTTCGGCAGCGCTGTGAAAGGTAAACGGCACAGTCGCATGACTATCGGTCGACTGTGATGGCTGACCGGAACTCTCGTCCGAATCTTCAGCGATGAACCCTCCGCCTGTTGAGAAGAATGTACGCCGATCCGTAAGTTTTCCGAATGCATCGAAGGCGGTAAAGCGTATTCCATTGGGGTGCTGCATCTTTGCGCCGGGTGGAAACATGGCGTCGCGATGAAAGAGCAGATCTTGAGGTTCATCAAACGCGATTACGTTCGATCCCGCGAGTGCAAGCCTTTTCGATGAATGAATTTCAGTCACTGTGGATTCAATCGCCGCGGGATCGATGGTGGCGGGTTCGTGCCCGGCCAGCCCGAGCAGAACAGCGCGATCCGTCGCATGGCCGCGGCCCGTGAGTGCAAGTGATCCGTAAAGCTCAACCTGCACACGTGCGACGCGATTCGTACTGCCGTGTGCGGTCAGTTCGCGAGCGAAGCGGCAGGCCGCTCGCATGGGTCCCATGGTGTGCGAACTCGAAGGACCGATGCCTATTTTGTAAAGGTCAAAGAGACTCGTAGTCACGCCAAGGATTCTATTCCTATGTTGGCCAATCGCGTACGGTACTGTTACCTGTGATGGGCGAGGTCGCAGAAAACGCTTTGCTGGCGACACCGGGTCGGGGATGAAGGGCATTGGCTGATCGGAGCCGAGATTGTCCGGTGCAGTTGCGCAGAGACAAAGCGTATTTCTATTAATTGGCTGAAGACCTGGTGTCGGCTTGAGGCGTGCTCAGAAATGCATGTCGGTCAATTCGTAAAGTCGGAAATCTGTAAACCTGTCCCCTTGTTCCTCAATCCTGAATTTTCCTGTTCCCTGAATTTTCCTGTTCACTGATCACTGACCGACGTTCGCTCTCTTCTGGTACACTCGCTGCACAATCACACCATGCTTTTTAAAGCTCTTAGCGCGGCCGTCTACGGTATGACGCCAACCTTATTGATGTTGAGGTTGACTACAGTGGGGCCGTTACAGATAAAGATATCTTTCACACCGTCGGTCTACCCGATGCTGCAGTTCGTGAGAGCCGCGATCGCGTGCGCGCCGCCATCAAGAACTCGGGCTACATGATTCCGCCCACCTTCATTACGATCAATCTTGCGCCGGCGGACCTGAAGAAAGAAGGCTCGGGTTTCGATCTACCCATTGCGGTTGGAATTCTTGGCGCTTACGGCGCTTTGCGTGTGAGCGACCTGAGCAATTTCCTGCTGGTGGGCGAATTAGGTCTCGACGGAAGTGTGCGTCCGATCCCCGGCATGTTGCCGGTGGCGATCTTGGCGCGCGAGAAGAAGATCCCGAATTTGATTCTGCCGTCGGCGAATGCTCCTGAAGCTGCGGTGGTTGAAGGCGTGAAAGTTTATCCCGTCTCGAGTCTGACGGATGTGATCGATCTGCTAAACAGCTCGGTTGTAGGAGTTGTGCAGCGCGAGCCGTTCCGCGTGAACACCCAGCAACTCCTTGGAGAGCTGCAACACTTTACGGTAGATTTTTGCGACGTGCGCGGACAACACACCGCAAAACGTGCGCTTGAAGTTGCTGCGGCCGGCGGGCACAACATTCTGATGATCGGGCCACCGGGCTCAGGCAAAACGATGCTTGCCAAGCGGCTGCCTTCGATCCTGGCCCCGCTTACGTTTGAAGAAGCACTCGAGACGACGAAGATCCATTCCGTCGCTGGAGTGCTGGATTCAGCTGCGGGACTGGTTTCGCAGCGACCATATCGCTCTCCGCACCACACCATTTCTGACGCAGGCCTGATAGGCGGGGGCATCATGCCGCGCCCGGGTGAGGTTTCGCTGGCGCACAATGGATTGCTGTTCCTGGACGAGCTGCCGGAGTTTCCGCGCAATGTGCTTGAAGTGATGCGCCAGCCCCTTGAGGATCACGCGGTGACGATTGCGCGTGCATCCATGTCACTGAGTTTCCCCGCGCGCTTTATGCTCGCCGCAGCCATGAACCCGTGCCCGTGTGGCTACTTCAATGACAAGTCGCGCGAGTGCATGTGTACGCCACCAATGATTCAACGCTATGTCGCTAAAGTTTCCGGGCCGCTGCTCGATCGTATCGATATCCATATTGAAGTCCCGGCAGTGCAGTACAAGGAACTGCGCGGCGGAGCTGCTGCGGAGGGTTCAAAGCAGATCCGGTCCCGCGTGATGGCAGCCCGTGAACACCAGCGCACTCGGTTCAAGACGGCGGGAGAGAAAATCTACGCCAACGCGCAGATGACGACCCGCCAGATTCGCGTCCACTCGAATTGAGCCCGGACGCCGAACGCCTGCTCGAACGTGCAATGCAGCAACAGGGACTGACTGCCCGGGCGCATGATCGCATTCTCAAAGTTGCGCGCACCATTGCCGACTTGGAAGGCGCTGAAAAACTGGCCGTTCCGCACCTGGCGGAAGCAATTCAATACCGGACGCTCGACTGGAGCTATTGGGCTTGACGGGCTCGTCCGTACCAAAACCATCAATGAATAAGGTATTGAATTCCCTCTCTGAGCCCATAAGCCGGGTTAAGGGTATCGCGAAGTTTCGTATGTTCATACAATAAGGACCGATGCTCAAGGCCGGCTGGGACACAATCTTTCTTGCGATTTCGTCTGTTTTCTTTGGCATAGCAACGAGGTTCCGGCTGAATGCCTTCGATCGGGAAAGTTTCCGGTGGCAGCGGGCTTTGTTGATAGCGGTTGACCGGTGCCTTGGGATCGGGATGCCCTTCACCGCAGATCGCCAGCCGTTTCAATATTTGGTTCCACTTTGTGGAGAAAACCTGAGGTAACCTCGATTTGTCGATTTTCCCGCCGCGGGAATTTACCCATGGGATCAATCGATCTCGATAAGAATCATCCACTTACGATTATCGCGAACGTCCGACCATTGTACCGCGTTGGGTACTAAAAATCTGTTGACCTTGGCCCAACGGCGTTATACATTCATTGCAGCCATCCATATAGGGCAGTTTGCAGATTGTAAGATTTTTGTGCGCCCACCGGCTGTTTTTCCGCATCATAGTAGTGAGTCGACGCTCTCGAATGATGCTCCTGGCGTGTTTTTAAATTCTCCGGGATCGAAACGCCAGGCACTCAGGCTCTCAATTCTGCGACCTGTTTCTTTACCCATTAGGCAAACGGCTGGATCTGAACGCGCGAAAGTGCGTGAAGATTTTTGAACTGGACGCGAATTTGGTGCGTCTAAGAAGTGAAAGTGAAAAATTTGGGGTAGTCCTCGCTGAATTGACTTCCCCGCCCTGCACCGGCAATGGCAAGCAAAATTCCGGGCAGTTGAGTTTTATAAGGAGATTTCAATGCGTTCTGATTTGGTTTTTGGGGCACTTAACCACGTGTCCAATCGATACCAGCTCTGCCAACTGGCAAGCAAGGCTACCCGTAAGCTGCACAAGCCGAACACACGGCTGCAAGATACTACTAACGAAGTTCTTGGCCGCTTTCAAACCACCAACCCTGGCACCCTCGGCAGCATAAGCGCGCCTATGGCAACGCCGGTTGAAAGGCGCCGCGCAGCATAACGGCGTCCCTTCAGGGAGTTGTAAACTAGCAAGAGAACGAATGTAAGAAAAAACCGCCTTACCCGGCGGTGGGTTTCCCCGGCGCTTCGATAATCTACCTGGGTCCGATTTTTGCCGCAGGTTTGTGTGCTGCGCCGGTTGTATGGCTGTTTCTTCCGTTCAATATCTGGAGCTCTTCCCCCTCCCACATCCCTTCACGAACATCCCGCCTCGCAGGTGAACATGACCATCGCTGAACTGAAAGAAAAGAACATTACAGAACTAAGCCGCATTGCACGTACCTTGGAGATTCCCGGTACCAGCGGCCTTCGCAAGCAGGATCTGATCTTCAAGATCCTCCAGGCACAGAGCGAAAAGGAAGGCCACATCTTCGCAGAGGGTGTGCTTGAGATCCTTCCTGACGGCTATGGTTTTCTGCGTTCACCGGATTACAACTACCTGCCGGGCCCAGACGACATCTATGTATCGCCGTCGCAGATCCGCAAGTTCGATCTGAAAACCGGCGACTCGATCAGCGGCAACGTTCGCCCGCCGCATGAGGGCGAGAAGTATTTTGCGCTGGTCAAAATCGAAGCCATCAATTTTGAGTCGCCCGAGGAAACGCGGAACAAGATTCTGTTCGACAATCTGACACCGCTCTATCCGCAGGAGCGCATCAAAATGGAGACAGTGCGCGAAGGTCTGAGTGCCCGCGTAATGGATCTTCTGACGCCTGTGGGCAAGGGACAGCGTGGTCTTATCGTCGCTCCACCGCGCACCGGCAAAACGATGCTGCTGCAGTCGATCGCCAACTCCATTACTTCGAACCATCCGGAAGTGGTACTGATCGTGCTGCTCATTGACGAGCGTCCGGAAGAAGTCACGGATATGCAGCGTTCAGTGAAGGGCGAAGTCATAAGTTCCACTTTCGACGAGCCTGCGGCGCGCCACGTACAGGTGGCCGAAATGGTGATCGAGAAGGCCAAGCGGCTTGTCGAGCACAAGCGTGACGTCGTCATTCTGCTCGATTCCATCACGCGTCTTGCTCGCGCTTACAACACGATTGTGCCTCCGTCGGGCAAGGTGCTCTCAGGCGGCGTTGATTCCAATGCACTGCAACGGCCGAAGCGCTTCTTTGGCGCGGCACGCAACATTGAAGAGGGTGGCTCGCTCACCATCATCGCTACCGCACTCGTCGACACCGGCTCCCGCATGGACGAAGTCATTTTCGAAGAGTTCAAGGGCACCGGCAACATGGAAATCATTCTTGACCGCAAGCTTGTCGACAAGCGCGTGTTCCCGGCAATCGACATCCAGCGCTCGGGCACGCGTAAGGAAGAACTGCTCATCCCCAAGGAAGACCTGCAGCGGATCTGGGTTCTCCGCAAGGTACTGAATCCGCTCTCGCCGGTGGAAGCTATGGAACTGCTGATTAGTCGTCTCGAGAAGGTCCGCAATAATGCAGAGTTCCTGCTCAACATGAATCAGCTCTAAACGAAATCCAGCTCCAGGTGGGTCTAGGTGGTACTAGCAATTCACCTGAGCGGTAGGCCGGGGCAATGTCCCCGGCCTTGTTCGTTGACTGAATTGCAATCCCACACGAGTACAGCCTTTAAAAGACATGAAAATTAAGGAATCCATCGCCGTTTTCGGTTTGCTATTTGCCGGCACACTCGCTGTTGTCGCACAAGACCACGGTTACTGGCGCGCCGCCAGCACTAACGCGAGATCCATCACCGGCGACATTACCTTGTCGGAGACCTCGGTCGTGTTCAATTTCACCGCGTTCACCATCGCGCCCATCCGTACGTTGAAGACCACTGAAGTTGCGGCTGTATTTGACGCCGATGTGAATTCCGGGGTCAAGGGCAATCTTTACCGCCTCAGCATTCCATCTGAGCGGCGGTTCCTTCATAAAAACACTTTGTGCGGCACCGAGAGCGTGCAGTGGATGGCTACATTTGTCTCCGGCCGCAACCTGCAGGTGGCGCTATTCTCCGGCCTCGACGAGCCCGTTTTCACGTTCGATGGCCTAGCGAACTCCAGCACCCGCTGCGCCACCTTCACCTATGCTCGGTAGCGAGGCTGATTGCGGATGCAAGGCTGCTCGCTGGGCCTGGAAAGGCCTCAGCCGATCGCCCTTTCAGGGGCGTCCGAAGCGCTTCAAGCCCTTTCGCGAATCTGAGCCCGCTGATAAGATAATGAGAGTCGTGGGGCTGTAGCTCAGCTGGGAGAGCGCCTCGTTCGCAACGAGGAGGCCAGCGGTTCGATCCCGCTCAGCTCCACCAATTACCTCCAGATCTGCTCTCCCTCTCTTGGCCCATCCCACTGCGACCTTTGGTCCACTCCGGTTCGCTGCCACCCGGATATAATCGTTCTCGAATCTCCTCTTTTGGGCCAAAATGGCATCAGGGCGTGTCTACGCGAATTCCCTCCAGCTCGAAGCGCCCACTATTTGCCGATCGCCAATGAGGTGAGTGGTTGCCCCAGATCGTCTCTCCACCGGAACATTCGCAGACCACGTTGCGGCCTCTCTGCGTCGATCTGGATGGATCGCTGGTCAAATCGGACACACTGCTTGATTCGTTGCTTGTGCTGGTGCGCAAACGTCCTTCGCTCTTGCTTGCATTACCAGGACGCCTCCTGCGTGGCAAAGCGGCTTTCAAAGCGTTCGTCACAGAATCCGTCTCTCTTGACGTGGTTCACCTGCCCTACAATCGCAAGCTGCTGCATTATCTTGACGAGCAACATCGGCTGGGTCGCGATCTCTATCTTGCTTCAGGTGCAAATATCGCTCTGGCGCGGCGTGTCGCTGCGCATTTGGGCATCTTCAAGGACGTGCTTGGCTCCGACGGCGACCTGAATCTGACTGGCCACAATAAGCTTGAGCGGATCCGCACACGGCTTGGTGCCGGTGAGTTCGATTATGTTGGCAACGACATTCCTGACTTGCCGCTCCTGGCCTGCTCGGCAGAGCCGATGATCGCGAATCCGAGTCTCGCGCTTCGCATGCTGATGCGCACTCGCAACATACATCCGGCACAGGAATTCTGCGAACGCAGGCGCTCTCTAGCGACGATGGTGCGCGCTTTACGCCCTCATCAGTGGGCTAAGAATCTTCTGCTGCTGATCCCGCTTTTGCTTTCGCATTCAATTTCGATCAAGCCTTTGATCGGCGGTCTGCTTGCGTTCTGCAGCTTCTCGCTAGCGGCTTCAGGCACATACATTTTCAACGATCTGCTGGATATCGAATCGGATCGTCTCCATCCCAGGAAACGGAAGCGGCCATTTGCAGCGGGCGATCTTTCGCCGATTACCGGCCTAGCCGCGGCGGCACTGTTTCTCACGCTGGCCTTTGTGCTGACGGTAAAGCTCCCTGCCAATTTCGCCGCGTGGCTGCTGCTGTATGTGTTGAGCACCGCTGCATATTCAGTGCGGCTGAAGCGCATCCCCATCGTGGATGTGCTGGTACTTTCGGGCTTGTACACACTCAGATTGCTTGCCGGCAGTTCCGCCACCAGTTCACACATCTCTCATTGGCTTGGCGGTTTCTCGGTGTTTTTGTTCTTTTCGCTCGCGATTGCGAAACGCTTTGCGGAATTGCAAAATCTGCTGGCGAGCCAATCTGTTCCGAAAAACGGGCGAGGTTATATCCTGTCCGACATAGAACAGCTGCGTGCCTTTGGGACTTCCAGCGCTTTCGCGGCCGTGATTATCTTTGCAAACTACATCAGCGGCAGGGACGTCGTGGCGCTTTATCGCAATTCCACGCTGCTATGGATGATTTTGCCGCTCATGATTCTCTGGCTTTGTCGCGTGTGGCTGTTAGCCTCGCGCGGGAAGCTCGATGAAGATCCAGTTGTTTTTGCCTTAACCGATCGCATGAGCCTGCTCATAGGAATAGCGGCCATTGTGGTTACACTCCTGGCGATCTAAAAGAGACCTTCTTCCTCTTGCCCCTGATCCGAAGGAGATTGGATCTGCCCCATGCTAATGGCTGTGTGATACGCTGCTTTCACTGGGCAATTAAGGTCCTCTGACTCCTCAAAACTATTAAATCCCCGCGCTCGCTCGTCCCCCCGACGGCGCCCCAGCAGCATCAATGGAGGTTGAATATGCAATCTGCTCCTTCAGCGGCTCCTGTCACACCGGGGCTGGTATTCGAAATGATGCAGGCGTATCAGCGCACTGCGGCTCTAAAAGCTGCAGTCGATCTCGACATATTTCGCGCAGTGGGCGAAGGTCCCGGCGACGTGTCTTCCATCGCGCAGCACTGCAAAGCTTCGGAACGCGGTACCAGGATTCTATGCGATTTTCTCGTAATCAATGGCGTGCTTGCCAAAGATAACGGGACATACAAGCACACGCCGCTCAGCGCTACGTTCCTTGACCCGCGCTCGCCTGCATGTCTGGCATCCATCGCGCAGTTTCTTGGCAACGCAGCATTGCACGAGCCTGTCCACTACCTTGCAGATATTGTGCGCAGCGGCCGCACCACTCTTCCCGGCTCCGGCACCGTGGAGCCCGATAATCCGGTGTGGGTGCAGTTTGCCCAGACCATGGCTCCGATGATGGCTCCCTTGGCGGCACCGCTCGGCCAAATTGTGCTGAACGGCCATAACGGGCCGCTGAAAGTTCTCGACATCGCCGCCGGTCACGGGCTCTTCGGTATCGAAATAGCCCGGCAGAATCCGCAGGCGCACGTCACTGGACTAGATTGGGCTCCGGTTTTGCGCGTCGCCCTGGAAAATGCTCAGAAGGCAGGCGTGCACGAGCGTTACGACATGCTGCCAGGTAGCGCGTTCGAGGTCAACTTTGGCGGTCCGTACGACGCTGTTCTGCTCACCAACTTCCTGCACCACTTCGATGTGCCCACTAACGTCGCGCTGCTCAAGAAGGTCCGTTCAGCACTCAAGCCTGGTGGTCGCGCAGCTACGCTTGAGTTTGTTCCGAATGCAGACCGCGTTTCCCCTCCGATGCCAGCGGCATTCGCGATGACCATGCTCACCACAACCGAGTCTGGCGATGCCTACACATATGCCGAGCTTTCGTCGATGTACCAGCAAGCCGGCTTCAGCGACATCAGCGAACATCCAATTCCGATGAGTCCTCACACCATCGTATTGGGGCACGCATAAAACAACGCGTGACCTCGCACCCTCGAGGGCACGCAACAGAATCCCCGCACAGCTCTTCGCGGTGCCTCAATTGATTCGCAAAGCAAGGTATACAATACGCAACGAGGAAAAATCCTCGCTCGAACTGAAACAGAAGGCTGGAATGAACTCCGATGCGTGTTGACGTGAACAAGGTCGCGGAGAATTGTTCCGGTCTACTGCAATCGAAAATGTGGAGGATTATTCATGTACTGGCAGACTGTACGTGCGGTAGTTATTTTCGCCTGGTTCGCAGTTCCCGTCTTTGCACAGCAGGCCTCTGCTTCTCACCCTCTCAATTCCACGTGCACGTTTGAGGATGGGAAAGAGGCAAGGATCAGCTACTCAGCATTTCCTGACGATCCGAAGAAGAGAGAGTTGGAGAGGGATAAGATGTGGACTCCCGGCAACCAGCCGATGAATTTGTTCATCGATGGTTCCGTTTCGTTGGGAGGCACCACGATACCTCCCGGCGCATACTCGCTCCACCTTATTCCGAGCAAAGACAAATGGACGTTGGTTGTAAACAAGGATGTCACGCCAGGACACGAGTACGATCCCAAGCAGGACCTGGTCCGAGCACCAATGGAGACCGGACAATTACCTGGCTCTCAGCCGTTCCAGCTTGCTTTCGCTCGAATGAAAGCAACGCAATGCAGTTTGCGCATCTATTACGGAAAAACTGGTGTTTGGGCAGAGTTCAACGAACAGAAATAGATCGCAAAAGCAAATGCAGCGCCAAACGTCATTCGCTAAACACAAAGAAGCTCCGCAGTCTGCACCTTTCAATCAGTACTGCGGAGCCCCTTCTGATCGATTCACAAATTGCGCTGATCAGGCTTGCGTAGCCGTTACGGTCACCTTGCCATCTCCTACTGCTGCCGCTGGCACGCTGGCCCACAACAGATCTGTTGTAAGCTGCGGACGATACGGCACTGAAAGCAACAGCTTGTCGCTGCTCTTGATTTCGTAAGCGGTAATTGGCTTTGAAGCCGCGATCGCGGTATTCCAACGCACGGCGACTTGATCGCTACCAGCGACCTTCTCGATCTTCACCTCGGAAGGTTGGATGAGTTCCGACTGCTTGAGCTGGAAGTAATTGGTAGTCGCGCCGTAACGCTGCGCCATTTCGGTTTCAATCTTCCGTCGCACTTCTGCGGATGCAGGATCCTGGGTGGCTGAAGCGAGATTGGTAACCAGCTGATCGTTGTCCGGCTTGGTGCGATCAATCTGCCCAATGCCTGTAACGGCGCAGGATACGCCGGGAATGGAAAGCGTATAGCGCACAAGGTCCTCGTGGCTGATCTTGTCCGGCTTGCCCACGCTGCGGATCACATCCTCAGGCACGCGGGAAAAATGCGGACCCTTGCCGTAGAAAACCCCGTCGGCAAAAACTTTCATCGCGATAACGCCCATGCCGCGCGCAATTGCGAGTTGCAGCACATTGTACTCATGCGAGGTATACAGCTTGTCGTTTGCATTAAGAGCCACTAGAAGCGTGTCGATGTTGTTGCCGGTATCGCGACGCAGCACTTCCATCAACACCGGCGAGCTGAAGTGGCCGGTTGCGCCGATGTGGCGCACATACTTCTTGCGCTCGGGATTCAGGCCAGTGTAGTTGGTGCCATCGCGGTAATCCAGCATGGCTGGGATGGACCCGATGCGCTCCGGCATCTTGCCGCCGCGCTCCGCCATGCCCGCATACATCTGATCCGCTTCTTCCATATCTTGAATGGCGTGCATCTGAATCGCATCAATGTACGCGCCTTGTAATCTTTGCCATCGCCGAACATCTGGGTCAGAGTGCGCTTCAAATCAGAGACCGCCGTGGCGCCCGGAGTGGTGGCCGCCTGGCTCGATGGCCCAACTCCGTACCGCTCGCGCGTTTTGCTCGCGATGTAAAGGCTCGCACGAAGCGGCGCATTGTAATCAGCGGTTCCAGGTACAAGGTGCAGCCGCCGAAACGCCTCGCCGTAATTCATCTGACTTGGCCCGTACACGTTTGCTGAGTCGAGATAATTTACGCCGAGTTGCACGGCTCGCACAATGATGTCGGGCGCATCAATTCCCGGCGCCGTCCACTGCAACGAGGCCTGCCCGCCGAGCGCAAGCGGTGTAACCCAGCGGCCGGTACGTCCCAGCAATCGCTGCGGCAACCTCGGTTTTGGTACTTCGGACCATGCTGTAGGGCTTGTTGCAAGATAACCAGCCGCCGGTAACATGCCTAGGACCTTAAGAACATTGCGTCGTGAAGCCATGAGGACTTCCACCTTTCTCCTCGAATGACAGGTAGGAATTCTTAACAGGGCTGTGATTGCCAACAGTGTACACCCGCGGCGGTTGCGCTATATTGGTGGCAAATCAAGGGGTCCTTTTTGTCACGAATGGAGAAATCCATGAAATTGCCCGTTATTTGCGAGGCAGTTGAGGCTCCGCGTTTGCTGAGTGACTCTGCGCGGATGAGTAGATTCATTTCTACGCTTCGGGATCTGGGATTTGATCTGGCCGCCTGTGCCAAAAGGCTCGGTTCGTTTCCACGCCTTGGGGTCAACTTCTGGGACCAGATGAGGCCGGACTGGAGTCCGAATCCAGAAGATCCAATCGACATTCTGATCACTCTGTTTATAGACGGCAAGCACTTGCCCGTTGATCAGCTGCGTGCGCTGACATCGACTGCCTTCGTCGACATCGCGTGCGACATAGGGTTGATCAAGCTGGAAGATGGAATACTTCATCCCAAATTATGCCTGTTTCCCTGTTATGGGCTGTATATCGTGACGGACGGCTCGGCCCGCAACAAAGCATTGAACCAGGTGATGTGGCTATGGGGTGAGAGTTATCTTCTGGGCGGCCTTGCCAGCCGCGCAAAGCGGCGGCGCGCGATCGACTTAGGCACTGGCTCGGGAGTCCACGCTCTGTTGGCGAGCATGCATTGCGACACAGTAACGGCTGGCGACATAAGCCCCCGCGCGCTGGAGTTTGGGCGGTTCAACGCAGCCCTGAACGACCGCACAAATGTAGAGTTTGTCCTTAGCGACCTCTTCAACGACGTGAAGGGCAGCGCCGACATGCTTGTGACCAATGTTCCGTATGCGCCAGACACGGCAGCAAAAGCGGGTGACAACTTTTGGAGCGGTGGTCTGGACGGCTTCGAGTTGTTGAGACGTGTTGTTGCCGCGCTGCCGGAGCGCCTTGAGGATGGCGGGGTGGCACACATTAATTCGCTGTATCCGAACGCTCCCGGCATATCCATTCGCGAATACTTCGACCGCTGGTTGGGCGGCCAGGTCGACGGGTACGAAGTCCTGGATCACACATGGGCCGTTCCTACGTATTCTGACGCTCTTTCAGATGAGCCGTACGAGGGCGATAAGTCAGCCTGGAGGTTTGGCGTTGTGAGCTTGCGTCGAGCGGCTTCGGGCCCTGGCTGGTGGCGTGAGTTAGGGAAACGTGGCGCCTTCTTCGGTGCTGACGGCGCTTGCAGAGTTGTCGCCGACCACGATCAACTGGCGCCCAGCGGCTCAAGCGCACAGGTCGAAGTTCCAGCGTATCGGGTGTAAAGATGAACGCGGACCCATGAGGGCCCGCGTTTGTTTTAGCTTCTAGCTCCGCTCAGTTCTCTGGTTAGCTGAACAGGTCCTTCATCTTTTCGATGAGCCCCGGCGCCGTCGGTTTGTTATCGACGCTCATGGTCTCAGCCAGCTTGGCCACCAATTCGCGTTGCGCGCGGCTCAGTTTCTTGGGGATCTGCACCACCACCTTAACGATCAGGTCGCCATGTCCTCGTTCATTCAAGTAAGGGAAGCCGCGTCCGCGCACGCGAATTTCGCGTCCGCTCTGCGTGCCTTCAGGAATTTTGATGCTGACCGGAGCGTCGATGCCTGGGATTTCAAATTCCGCGCCCATAGCCGCCTGCGGAAAGCTGATCGGTATAACGCAATGCAGATCGTAACCGTGGCGCTCAAAGAAGTCGTGTGCGCGCACGGAAAGCACAATATACAGGTCCCCTTTTGGTCCGCCGCCACGTCCTGCATCCCCTTCACCTCCGTAGCGGATGCGCGTTCCATCCTCAACACCGGCTGGGACCTTTACCTTCAGCTTGATCTCGTTGGTCACACGCGTTTCGCCGCGACATGTCGTGCACGGATCGGAGATTACTGTTCCAGTACCGCCGCAAGCCGCGCAGGTACGTGCAACCGAGAAGAAGCCCTGCTGATAACGAAGCTGACCACGGCCTTGGCAGTGGGTGCAAACGCTCGGCCCCCGACTCGACGCACTGCCCGTACCTTTGCAGGTGGAACAGGTCTCAAGCCGGCGCAGCTTTACTTCGGTCTCGGTACCGAAGAACGCATCTTCGAAGTTGATGGCCATGTCAAAGCGAAGATCGTCGCCTCGCTGTTGCCGTGAAGCACGCTGGCCCGAACCTCCCATCGAAAACATCTCGCCGAAAAGATCGCCGAAGATGTCGCCGATGTCCACTCCGCCTGCAAACGGCCCTGAACCGAAGCCTTGGCTTCCAGAAACCCCCGCATGGCCATAGCGATCGTATGCGGCGCGTTTATCAGCGTCGCTCAGCACTTGGTAAGCCTCGCTTGCCTGCTTGAACCTCTCCTCCGAACTGCGGTCCCCAGGATTGCGGTCCGGATGGAACTTCATAGCTTGCTTGCGATATGCGCTTTTCAGTTCCTGGTCGCTGGCGTCGCGCGATACGCCGAGCACCTCGTAGTAATCTGCTTTGCTCACTGTTGTCTTTGGACTCATTCGCTCGTTTGTTTTGAATTATGGGCGACGCGCACCAGCGCAGGGCGCAGCAGGCGGTCGCGCAGCCGATAACCGCGGCGAATCTCTTCGGCCACATGCTGATCGGGAACGTCTTCGCGCTCGACCGAACCGAGCGCCTCATGCAGGCGCGGGTCAAACGGTTCGCCCACAGCAGGAATTGCGCTGACCTGCATCTTTTGCAGTGTTTCTTCCATTTGCTTCACAATCAGCGCCACTCCGGAACGCAGTTGATCCGCATTACCGGGAGCATTGAGAGCCAGCTGAAAGTTGTCAATTACCGGTAGAAAATTCTCCACCACGTTGCCGGTTGCAATATCGCGAAACTCAACCTTCTCGCGTTCGGCGCGTTTGCGCGCGTTATCAAACTCAGCCTGCAGCCGCGCCATGCGGTCCAGCAGATGATCACGTTCGGCCTTAACCTGATCCAACTCGGTGCGAGAAACCAGCTCAGCGGCGTCCGCCACCGGCTGCGGTCCGGCCGCGGACTGCGGTCCGGCTGCGAATTCCTGCTCCGGTTGCGGCCCCGTTTCGGTTCCAGCAGTGATCTCGGGGGTTTCCAGGTCCGCGAATTCTGTTTCGTGTTTATGCATAGATCGTTTCATCAATGTTATTGTCTCAAGAAATCGGCAGTGCCTGATTCCATTCTATTTTCTTCCAATTTTCCCTGCAGGAGACGTATCCTCCGGGGACAAATCATCACGCTTAAGAGCATCTAGTTAGATTCGTACGGGGCAAAACAGATTCACGCGGCCATTGCTAATCAGCCGGCTTGTCCAGCAGCCGCTCTGAGAGTCCAGCGATGTAGCTCACCGCCTGGATCATCTCCTGATATTGGATCCTGGTGGGAGCAATCACTGCCACTGTACCCAAGCTCGTTCCGCCCAGCCGGGCAGGAGCCCCAATCAGCACCAGATCCTGCATTGCCGGTGAGGCTGCATCCAGACCAACCACCACCCGCACTTCCTGCTGTCTTCCATCGACATATGCATTCAGCAGCTCAATCAGTCTTTGCTTGGCCTCAAGCGCCAAAAGCATCTGCCGGAGCCGTTCGCGATCTACTTCCGTCGTTATCAGGTTGGCCATGCCATCGACGAAGATTGCCGGAGCCGTCAGGTCGGCCGTAAGGGCGCCTCTGCGGCAAAGTTCCTCCACTGACTCCAGCAATTGCCGGTAGGCTTCGCGCTCCGCATCCACCCGCCGCGCAACCTCAGCACGAATGCGATCGATGGGCCATCCGCGGAAATTCTCATTCAAATAGCAGGACGCTGTTTCGAGTTCAACGTGAGTTAGATCCTGCTCAAGCATCAGGATGCGGTCCTGGACCGCTCCACCCTGAGTTACCACTATGGCCAGCACTTTGCCGGTGGATAAGCGCGAAAAGTGAATGTGCTCAAGCACCTGCTGCTCTGTTGAACTGGCCAGTGCCACACCGAGACCCTTCGATATCAGAGCAAGAACATGCGAGGTCCGCTCCAGGTAATCATGCGAACTTGCAACGCCGGAAAAGCTCTCTTCAATCTGTCCAAGGCGCGCTTCGCTCAGCGACCCGGCAGCAGATGCAGACGGCGAATAGTGGCCCGCAGCCATGCGTGATGACTGTGTTAGCTGCTCGACGTAAAAGCGAAAGGCCGCGGCAGTCGGAATCCGGCCCGCCGAAGTGTGAGGCTGCTCAAGCAATCCGGCATCGCCCAAAACGGCCATTACATTGCGAATAGTTGCCGAACTGAGACCTTCACGATCGGCAAAAAGACGAGCAACCGCCTGCGATGCCACCGGTTCGCCCGTGGCGATATACATCTCGATAACTGCTGTAAGTACCAACCGCTCGCGCGGGCTCAGGCGTAGATCAGGCATTTCCCCAACCCTCCATCCCTGGTGCTTTTATGCTCTAAACTACCCGGCCAAGTGCGGCCGCAACCCGGGACATATCCGCTAAACCTTTGTCGGAAAAGCGATTAAATGGAGGAGAATACACCTTCCTTTCTTTAAATTGTAGGTAGGAACTAATTGCAATGTCAAGGACCCAAATGAACGGCTAAGAGCTCTATATACGGGATCCGCGCAGCTTTCACTCATTGCCCGTAGGCGCTATGAAAGTAGAAGATGGTGATGCGCAGACCCGCTATGCCGAAGATCCATCAGAACCACAAAACAAAACGACTTCTAACCACCGCCGTGATCCTGGCCCTCGCAATCTGCACTCCTGCTCCACCGATGGCGCGCGCGCAAGCTGCATCTACGCCGAGTGCTGCGGCCAACACTCTCGAGATGCAATCGTGGCAGCAGAACCTTAAGGCCTGGCGTGAGCAAAGGGAGATGCAGGTTTCTGCACGCGACGGCTGGCTAACGCTGGCGGGGCTCGAATGGCTAAAGCCCGGCGTCAACACGATTGGCTCCGCCACAGACAATACCATCCATCTTCCCAATCAGGTTCCCGCACATCTGGCTCTTTTAACCGTGATGGGGGGCGCCCATGCCGGTCCCACGGCAAACGCGAACACTCCCGAATCTGCAATCGTGCAGCTTCTGTCGCCTGCCGGAGGATTCCCGCCTGACTTTACGGTGGACGGCAAGCCTGCCCGCGAAGGCTCACTTCGGGTGGACGGAACCAATACTTCGGTCATGACGTGGCATGAATTCAGCTTTGCTGTTCTCAAGCGTGGCGACCGCTTTGTGCTGCGCATTAAAAATGCGGAATCCCCTTTACGAACCGGCTTTAAAGGCCTTAGCTGGTATCCGTCCGACCCCGTGTTCCTGGTCACCGCGCGCTGGGTTCCTTTCAAACCGCCCATCGTTCAGGAGATCCCCACTGTGATTGGCACGGTGCTGAAATTGCCCGCACCGGGCCTGGCAATGTTCCTGTTAAACGGCAAGATCATGCAGCTTGAGCCCGTGATTGAGGACCCGACGGGCAAGAGCCTGTTCTTCATCCTGCGCGACGAGACCAGCAAAAGCTCGACCTACGGAGGCGGCAGATTCCTGCATACCGGTTTGCCCGATCACGGTTTAAGCCAGCCCGGCAACCTGGTGCTCGACTTTAATAAATTGGAGAACCCGCCTTGCGCCTACACCGACTTCGCCACCTGCCCGCTGCCTCCGAAGCAGAACCAGCTTGAGACGGAGATCAAGGCGGGAGAGAAACGTTACGAAAGGTGACGGAGGCCGCCATTCAGCCAGGCGGCCGAAGCAAAATGGCCGTACAATTCCCTTTTCCGTGTTGCTTTTGCTTTAGTTGCCTGGAGGCGTTATGACGATTCATTCGCTGGCAAGAAAATCGCTCGTTTCGATGGCGCTCGTTTTCGCTTTCAGTATGACCCTGCCGACGGCTCACGCTGTTTCCGCAAAGAGCCTTGAGAAACACGCCAAAAAAATGGAGAGCAAGCTCGCCAAATTCCCCAAGGGAACGTTCCTGCGGCTTCGCTTTCGCGACGGAAACGAGAGCACGGGGAAATTACGAAACATGTCGGACAACAGCTTTTCGTTCACCAACTCCGAATCGAATTCCGATGAAACCCACACCTACAGCGATCTAACCGATGTTGAGAAAAGCAAAGCTTACATCGGCAAGGATTCAGAATCCCACCATCATCTGCACATGCCGTTTTGATGGGGGTAGCGGCCCATCCGCCATCCAGATGGCCGAAAACGTACCGAAGGCGACGAAGAGCCGACACCGGCTCTCTGGATCTGACTCGCCACGAACATCCAAATTTCTGGCTATGTCCGTATATCCGACGATCCAGACATAACCGATTCCGAGATACTAAGGCGCAACTTCGAGCAACCATCATCTGGTTGGATTTTGCGATGTCGGTCAATTGGCAGCGGCTGCTGTGCTATTTTCTGTGCACCTTGGCCATGCTGCTTGCAGCCTCGGTGTCTTCAATCACGGGCGTTATCTGCAGTTCCAAAAGATCGCCCCACGTTGACTCAAGCTCAGCCACTCCCGCCGCCTCTGCTTCGACCACATGCCATCCGTAAGAGGACCCGGGTACGTGCCAACGTCCGATGGTCTTGACGCCTGCGGGGTCGGGCGCGCCCGTGCTAAGGAATCTGTCGATTGCGGCTTTGTAGAGAGCTGGGGGAATCTTCCAAGCAATCATGAACTTCATCAAGTTCTCCTTTTCACTTCGAATGTGCAGGCCCACCGTTGAGAATGATCGACTATATCTCACGGATCTGCTGAGCGAGCCTTAAGTCTATACGAGCATTCAATCAGAATGATGCGCTCTTGGGAGACTTCATTTCGAATTGCGTGATGCACCTGAGTGACCGCTAGCCTACATCGGAAACGTCTCGCGCAGGACTTCGACACGAGGGTGAGATTTGTTTTCGAGACGTTTTCGATTAGGAGGTAAGAAGGAAGCGGCAGGCGCCGTGGTCGCGGTG
>Ga0207667_10000956_pt1 | contig 36853 bp, 36 predicted proteins | sample KBSCornC52_FD_184301 | JGI IMG/M metagenome (GOLD analysis project Ga0207667, IMG submission 184301) | Corn rhizosphere microbial communities from Kellogg Biological Station, Michigan, USA - KBS Corn C5-2 (SPAdes) (version 2) | ecosystem: Host-associated > Plants > Roots > Rhizosphere > Soil ...
CAAATCAATATGGGAAAGAAATTCTGGGTTGGGATTGGCACGAATCGATGAGGTCGCCGGATATGTTATACAGCGGGGGCGGCCATTGATAGCTTGTTGATGATGGGTAAAGATATGATAGAACTCGCGCAGGAGCACCTGCTTCAGTGGTGCTTTATTGTCCCGCTGAGCGCAGTTTTCTTTCTCCCTTGTCAATGATACCTTTATTCTGGGATTTTGAAGAAGAAACGAATTAATAGCAATCTTAGTAGTGGGTGTTCTCGCATTAGTGGGTTTTGCCAATATTTTTGGTTTCCAACCTTGAGACTACCTTAATATCGTTTGATTCATCAGCATTATTGCGCTTTTGAACGATTTGAAAGTAATGGTGAAACGGAATATCTCAGCAGCAAAAGCAGTCGAAATTTTAAAAAAGGGAGGTCTGATTTTAACAGAAAAAGAAGCACAGGAAATCTTGGATTTTCTATATAAAATGGCGAAATTAGAGGTGAAAGAGGCATTGAAGAAATGAAAAGAGCAATATTATACATCCGCGTTAGTACAGACGAACAAGCAGACAAGGGTTATTCGCAGCGCGATCAGGATGAACGGTTAAAAATTTATTGCGAACGAAACGACATAGCTATTGACAAAATAATCTTTGAGGATTATTCTGCAAAGACATTTGACCGTCCGCAGTGGACAAAACTACTATTTGAACTCAAACGTACCAGGGGAAAAAATATCGACCTCATTCTTTTCACCAAATGGGACAGGTTCAGCAGAAACACTGCTGATGCCTATGGCATGATCAAAACACTAAAAGCGTTGTCAGTTGAACCAGTGGCGATAGAACAACCGCTTGATATATCGGTGCCTGAAAGTAAAGTGATCCTGGCAATTTATCTGGCCGTACCTGAGGTGGATAATGATCGACGTGCTTTGAACACAATTAATGGTATGAGGCGAGCAAAAAAGGAGGGGAGGTGGATGGCATCTGCGCCCATTGGTTATAAAAATAAAATTACGGAAACAGGTCGCAAATATATTGCTCCCTCTGAGCCGGCCGCCGGTATTATGAAGTGGTCATTTGAAGAACTGGCTAAGGGTGTTTTGGGCACGGACGCTGTTTGGAAGATTGCCAGAACAAAGGGACTGACAACCACCCGGAATAATTTTCAAAAATTAATAAGGCATCCTGTTTATTGCGGTAAAATTGTCGTTGGCGCTTATAAGGATGAGGAAAGAAGGATAGTCCAGGGACAGCATGAACCTATCGTCACTGAAAACCTTTTTTATCGCGTTCAAAGGATTATCGATGGCAGACGTAATAGGAATTTACAAGGCCAGAAAATCGTGTTGAATGATGCCATTCCGCTCAAGGGGTTCTTGTTGTGCCCGCGATGCAATGCAAAACTTTTTGCGAGTGCCTCGAAAGGTTGCAGGCAATATTATCATTACTATCATTGCAATTCCTCCTGTGGCTTTCGTGCTAACGCAAAAAAAGTTAATGACCTGTTCGCAGATGAATTGCGTTGTTTTTCATTAGAGCCAGCGGTAATTCCCCTGTATGAAGATGTTGTGAGAGACGTTTTTGAACAGGAAACAGGATCATTTAAGCGGGATGTTAAATTGATCATTCAGCAAATTAATGATCTTGCAAAAAGAAAACTAAATGCGAGAGAAATGCGACTGGTCGGCGATATGGATAGTGAAGAATACCGGGAAATCAAAGAGGATTGCGAAAAAAAAACTTCCGTTTTAGAAGCCACCTTGGCAAGCCTAAATAGCGAATTGCCAGATATTTCAACGTTGCTTCCGAAAGCACTAAAAAACATAGAAAATCTGCATTTAAAGTACCTAGAGGGCACAATTCAGGCAAAAAGAGAGATAATTAGTTCGATATTTCCCGAAAATTTCGTGTTTGAAAAAAATAATTTTCGAACTATTCGCCTAAATTCCATAATCGGCCAAATTTATAGCAAGAAGGCGGTTTTTGAGCAAAAAAAAGCGAGGAAAAGCGTCAAAAATGACGCTCTACCTCGCTGGGTGACCTGGGAGAGGATCGAACTCTCGACCCACTGATTAAGAGTCAGTTGCTCTACCGGCTGAGCTACCAAGTCGTTTATTTTTTTCCGGGTTGCAAATAAACGGATTTTTTTGCAAAAAATGGAGATTAGTTGATTAGTTAATTAGAGATTAGTTGGTCTAATGCTATTTTTTCAACGCTCTAACCACTAATTAACCAGTCTCTAATTAACTAATCTCTACGCCACCGCGTACAGCTCATCCCGCTGTTTCTGCACCACATCGCTGTTGATGTATTCGTCGTAGGTCATCAGCTTATCTATGGTGCCGCCAGGGGTAATTTCGATGATGCGGTTAGCAACTGTCTGTACCAGCTCATGGTCGCGGCTGGTGAACAGAATAGTGCCCCGGAAATCCTTCATGCCGTTATTAAGCGCAGTGATCGATTCCAGGTCGAGGTGGTTGGTCGGTTCGTCGAACATCAGCAGGTTGGCTTGCTGGAGCATCATGCGGCTGAACATACAGCGCATTTTTTCGCCTCCTGACAATACATTGCTCTTTTTTAACACTTCTTCGCCACTGAAAAGCATCCGGCCTAAAAAACCACGGATGAACTGGTCATCTTTATCGCCGGTGGAGTATTCCCGCAGCCAGTCGATCAGGTTATCGTTTTTCCCCTGGAAATATTCGGTGTTGTCAATCGGTATATCGGCTGGGTTAATGGTTACACCCCATTTAAATTCACCCTTAAAGTCTTTATCCCTGCCGGTTAAAATATTATATAGCGCGGTGGTAGCTAAACTATTTTGCGAAAGGATGGCGATTTTGTCGCCTTTGTTCACCATAAAACGAACATCGCTAAACAGCAGTTCGCCGTTTAATGATTTGCTTAGTTTTTCAACCTGCAAAATCTGGTCGCCTGCTTCGCGGCCCAGGTTGTTGAATATAATACCCGGGTACTTGCGGTTTGATGGCTGTATTTCGTCAATGTTGATTTTATCAAGCGCTTTTTTACGGCTGGTAGCTTGTTTTGATTTGGAAGCATTGGCGCTGAAGCGACGTATAAATTCCTGCAGCTCCTTAACCCGGTCTTCCGTCTTTTTATTTTGATCCGACCGTTGTTTCAGGGCCAGCTGGCTCGACTCGTACCAGAAAGTATAGTTACCGGTATAAATGGTCATCTTGCCAAAATCAATATCCACCACGTGGGTACAAACGGTATCCAGGAAGTGCCTGTCGTGCGATACCACCAGTACAATAGCTTCATATGAAGCTAAAAAATCTTCCAGCCAGCTTACGGTGTGTATGTCCAAATCGTTGGTAGGCTCATCCAGCAATAAAATATCTGGTTTGCCAAATAGCGCCTGGGCCAGCAATACGCGTACTTTTTGCGTGTTGTCCAGGTCCTTAACCAGTTGGTAATGAAATTCTTCTTTTATACCCAGGTTACTTAAAAGGGTTGCGGCATTGCTTTCGGCATTCCAGCCATCCATTTCGGCAAACATATTCTCCAGTTCGCCGGCGCGTTCACCATCGGCGTCGCTAAAGTCTTCCTTAAGGTAAATGGCGTCCTTTTCTTTCATTACGGCGTACATCTCCCTATGGCCCATCATTACGGTCTCGATAACTGTAAATTCGTCAAAAGCGTAGTGATTTTGGCTTAATACAGCCATGCGCTCGCCGGGAGTAAAACTGTATGAACCACTGGTAGGGTCGATATCGCCCGAAAGTATTTTTAAAAAAGTAGATTTTCCCGCTCCGTTGGCGCCAATAATGCCGTAACAGTTACCCTGGGTAAATTTGAGGTTAACATCTTCAAATAGTGTGCGTTTGCCGTAGCGTAAAGATAGATTTGATACCGTAATCATGCTTGTTCCTTGTACTTTTTGCTGCAAAAGTACGTTAAATACTCATAAAGCGGCGAGTTAACTTTACGTTAGTAAATTTTGGCACTGTTTTGGTGTAACATAATGAGGTTGTAACAGTCATACTGTTAATATGTTAGTAACTAAACTTAACAAAACTGTATCCTGAATGGGGAACTTTACGTAAATATTTATCGTGAGTTTTTAACCAATTATTAATTAACAGTTATGGCACTATTAATTGCAATGCTAATTATAGTGAACGTATTCGTTTTAGTTAGACAATTAGAGAGAAGGAAAGAATACTAATCCCCAATAATTGCTTAAGGTAAGTTTACGTTTTGCTAAATATCGCACCTAAAGTTCGTGTTTCGTGATCAGCTAGTTTTTGTAACGGGCCCGATGCCATCATTTTGAGCATCATATTTAATTCGGCCGATATCGTTAAAACTACTTCTGTATTATTTTCATTGCCCGATAATCCCCATTTTAATTTAATAGCGAATGGAGGTTTTTCTGCAGGTATTATGATGATCTCGCTATTTTCGCTGCGGCTATCCACCTTCAGGGCTATTTTGCCCATGTTGGGTATGCCAAAACCGGCCGTGTCATAGGTCGACGTCCAATCTTGTATGTTATCAGGCATTAACTGCCGGTGATTGTTGAGATCGGCCAGGAAGTTATACACCTCTGATACTGATTTGGCAATTGTTATTTTACTTTGAAATGTGCTCATTGGTTTTATTAACCGGCGCTTTAGTTTATTGTTTGGGAGATGATAGGATATTCTATGCTAACTACTCTCCATAGTAAACGCACAATTCACTATTGCCCCCAGGTAGATGGGCTCTCCCGCCATTTTTTTAATACTTCAACGTCGGTTGGCGATATATATTGGTTTTCGCTGGCGTATTTAATCAGTGCGCCGTAGTTTGAGAGGGTTACAAAAGGGCAATTGGCTTCTTTGAAATTGTCCTCAGCGATATCAAAGCCATAGCTAAAAATGGCAGCAAGGCCTGCAACATCGTAACCAGCGGCGCGGAGTGCTTCAACAGCCTGTAAACTGCTTTTACCTGTAGATATAAGGTCTTCTATTACAACTACGCGTTTTCCGGTTAACACCTCACCTTCAATCAGGTTACCGGTGCCATGATCTTTGGGTTTCGAGCGTACATAAATGAACGGGAGGCCTAATTCCTGTGCTACCAATGCGCCCTGCGGGATGCCTGCGGTAGCTACACCGGCAATACAACCTACCGAGCCAAACTTCTCCTGGATCATGCGTGTTAATTGCTGCCTGATATAGGTGCGGATAGTTGGATGCGACAAGGTAATGCGGTTATCGCAATAAATTGGCGACTTCCAACCGGAAGCCCATGTAAAAGGATTGTTGGGTTGTAATTTAATTGCTTTAATTTGCAGCAGAAATTCGGCGACCTGCTGTTCTATCTCTGATTTATCAAACATGGCCCAAAAATACAGAATTTATATTAACGAAAAGGTTATCCTTTTAACAGAATCAAAACCAAAAACCAGCAAAGGGTACGAAATGCTTGATGCAGAGGTTTTTGACCTGAAAATTGTTTACACATGGATTTTGGCGCGAAAAAACAATTTGTTTTGTGTGGTGTGCCGCGATGCGAAGGCGTCTTTTAAAGCAGTTGTTAAAAGCGTTACGCTGATTGAAGCCGCCGGCGGTTTGGTGAAAAATGAAAATGGGGACTATTTATTTATCTACCGCAACGATAAATGGGACCTGCCCAAAGGCAAAATCGAAAAGGATGAGAAGGTTAAGCAAGCTGCCGTACGCGAAGTAGAGGAGGAGTGCGGTATAAAAGTGAGCAAACTTAAAAGCAAAATTTGCAAAACCTACCATGTTTATGTTTACAAAGGCGAGGTGGTTTTAAAGAAAACGCATTGGTTTGATATGGAATCTGTGGGGCAGCTTAAACTTAAGCCTCAAAAAGAAGAAGGGATAACCGACGTGCGCTGGTTCCAGAAAAAACACATAGAGCCGATTGTTGCCAATACATTTCCTTCTATAATGGATGTACTGGTGAAGGAAGGACTGGTTGGGAAATAGAGCCAAGAGCCAAGAACCAAGAGTCAAGAACCAAGAGTCAAGAACCAAGACCCAGGAGTGTTTATCTTGGGTCCTGGCTCTTGACTCTCTTCAATTACAGATAGGCCAGCGCTTCTTTAGGGATAAACTGGCTGACGTCGCCGTTGTAGCGCATAATCTCGCGTACGATGCTCGAACTGATGGATGAATAGCCCGGCTTACTCACAATAAAAATGCTCTCAATTTCGGGCTCCAGCGAATGGTTCATCTGGGCAATGGCCTTTTCGTATTCAAAATCGGATACGGTACGGATGCCCCTGATCATATAAGCTGCGCCAATACTTTTGCAAAAATTAACGGTGAGCCCTTCATAAGCAACAATATGTATGCGGGAGTCTGTTTCAAAAACCGCCCGCAGCATTTGTTCCCGGGTTTCGATGCTTAGCAGTCCTTTTTTGGTGCTGTTTACTCCAATGCCAATGTAAACCTTATCAAACAGGCTTACCGAACGTTTTACAATATCAACATGGGCCTTGGTTACCGGATCGAATGAGCCTGGGAAAAGCGCTATCTTCATTAGCTGGTGTCAGATTTATGCTCACAAATTTATAAATCATTACGTATATATTGTTTAATTATCATTAAGGAGTTAAATATTCCTTTAAGTTGTTATTTAACAGCTAAAAAAGGTGCTGCCCGCAACCTTATCCGGTTGGGTTCGTAATAGCCTTAGTTTTGCTGATGAAATATTATATTAAACTATTGCGCCCCAAGGATTGGGCTAAAAACCTTTTCCTGTTTGTACCGGCTTTTTTCGCGGGGCACTTTTTTAATCTTTACAAACTCGAGCTGTTGTCAGTAGGCTTCCTTGCATTTTCATGTTTTGCCAGCAGTATTTATATCATCAACGATTACCGCGACATCGAGAACGACCGTAAGCACCCCGTAAAATGTAACCGGCCGCTGGCCTCGGGGAAGGTGAAGGCTTCACATGCTGTTATCATAAGCGTTTTACTGGTGTTATTGGGCTGTGGCATGGCATATTTGTGTAATCACGACTGCTGGTTTATGGTTATTTTGGGCGTGTATTACATCATGAACCTGGGCTATTCTTTCGGCTTAAAAAATATAGCTATACTCGACATGCTGATTGTGGCCATGGGTTTTGTATTGCGAATAAAAGCAGGCGCTATAGTTGCCAATGTTGAAGTGACCACCTGGCTGGTTATCATGACCTTTTTGCTTGCCCTGTTTATGGCGATTGGCAAAAGGAGAGATGATGTATTGTTGCAGGAAAAATCCGGGGCGGCCATGCGAAAATCATTAAGCGGATATAATATTGGTTTTTTGGATACTATGCTGGGGCTTTTTAGCGCCATAATAATTGTTGCATACATAAGCTATACCGTTGACGATGATTCCATTATGCGGTTGGGAACGTATCGTTTATATTATACCAGTATTTTTGTAATAGCCGGGATAATGCGTTACCTGCAGGTGGTTTTTGTGGTGCAGCAGTCAGGCTCACCAACGGAAATTCTTTACAAAGACCGTTTTATACAAATAACCATATTGCTTTGGGTGGCTAGTTTCTTTATCATCCTATATTTGCCTAATTCTCCAATATTTCTTAAATGAAAAAAGATTTAGCAAACTGGGGCAATTACCCCGTGATGGAAGCGGAGGAGGAAAGTTTTGTTTTTGATGATCAGCTTGACGCACTGATTAACAAAGAACAATCTTTTATAGCGAGGGGCAATGGCCGTTGTTACGGCGATGCGTCCCTGGCCGAAAGAACCATATCAACCCTTAAATACGATAAAATACTTTCGTTTGATATTGCAACAGGCATTTTTGAGTGCCAGAGCGGGATAACCCTTGATGAGATACTAATCGTTATTGTACCTGCCGGATGGTTTTTACCCGTAACACCCGGTACAAAATTCATAACTATAGGCGGCGGCCTGGCGAGCGATGTGCATGGCAAAAATCACCACGTGGATGGTTCCATATCCAACCATGTTGTTGAAATGGATGTGGTACTTGAATCGGACGAGGTAATTACATGCTCGCCTGATGTTTATCCCGACCTGTTTGAAGCAACTTTAGGTGGGATGGGACTTACCGGCGTTATTAGCCGGGTAAAGCTAAGATTAAAGAAAATTGAGACTTCGCTTATCCGGCAGAAACAAATAAAGGCCGAAAACCTGCAGGAACTGATAGGCTTGTTCGACGAATATAAAGATTACACGTATTCCGTAGCCTGGATTGATTGTCTAAAAAAAGGGAAGCATTTTGGCCGCAGCATTTTGATGCTTGGCGAGCACGCCAAGCTAAACGAAGTGTCTGAAAGTCAGAAAGCCGATCCTTTAAAATTGCCAAAAAAGAAACAACTGACCTTCCCTTTTAACCTGCCGTCGTGGGTTTTAAATAAGTTTACTGTTCAGGTCTTTAATTTTTTGTATTACGGCAAGAGTTTTAAAAAAGAGATCAATAACATTGTCTCGTACGAACCATTTTTTTATCCGCTGGATGCCGTGCTGCACTGGAACCGCATGTACGGTAAAAACGGATTCGTGCAATACCAGTTTGTACTGCCGCTGGACGCAAAACAGGGTTTAATAGATATTTTACACCGGATTTCGGACAAGGGTTTAGGGTCGTTTTTGGCGGTTTTGAAGGTTTTTGGTAAACAGGAAAGCATTATATCGTTCCCGAAAGAAGGGTATACCCTTGCGCTTGATTTCCCGGTAAAGAATGGCCTGCTGCCTTTTTTGGATGAACTGGATGCGCTGGTTTTAAAATATAACGGCCGCCTGTATATGTCGAAAGATGCCCGCATGAAGCCCGAAATGCTGACCGCCGGTTATCCGGAATTAGAAAAATTTAAAAGCATCATAAAAAAATATAATCCTGGTGGAAAAATCAGGTCAGTCCAGTCCGATCGTTTAAAAATAACAGCAGCTAACTAAAACTATAAATGGAAACCGTTCTCATCCTGGGCGCCACATCTGACATTGCCATCGCGATAGCAAAGAAATTTGCCGCGCAAAAATACAATATACAACTGGCCGCCAGGAAGCCCGGACAATTGGAGCCACTGCAATCCGATATCAGGATAAGGTACGGCGTAGAATGCAGTTTGCATGCTTTTGATGCCCTTCAATACCATAGCCATTCCTCCTTTTTTCAGCAATTAAACCCTAAGCCAGATGTAACGATATCGGTATTTGGGGTGATGGACGAAGAAGATGACGCTTTTGAAAACTGGATCTTAACCCAGCGGATGATTGATACTAATTACACAGGTGCGGTGTCAGTGTTAAATATTGCTGCCAAATACTATACAGGCCGCAAAAGCGGAACAATCATTGGTATAAGCTCGGTAGCCGGGGATAGGGGAAGGGCCAGTAAACTGATTTACGGCAGCTCAAAAGCTGCGTTTAATGCCTATCTCTCAGGCTTGCGCAATAAGTGTTTTAAAGATAATGTTCATGTGATGACGGTGAAGCCAGGCTTTGTTTATACCCGGATGACTGAAGGTTTGCCGTTGCCAAAACCGCTTACATCAACGCCCGCCCAGGTAGCTGATATTATTTACTCCGGGTTTGAAAAAAAGAAAAACACCATTTATATCAAATGGTTTTGGCGGTATATCATGCTCATCATCAAGAATATACCTGAATTTCAGTTTAAAAAAATGAAGCTGTGAAAAAGATAGCTTTTTTTGATTTCGACGGAACGATAACCACTAAGGATACCATGTTTGAGGTCATCAGGCATCAAAAAGGCAATGTGCGCTTTTATTGGGGTTTTGTTTTGCACATCCCGGTTTTTGCACTTCTGAAATTGAAACTCTTATCTAATCAGGCGGCTAAGGAGCAGTTGTTAAAGTATTTCTTTAAAGATAACCCGACGGATGCCTTTCAATTGGGATGCGATGATTTTATCGATCAAAAACTGCCCGCCTTAATCCGTCCGTCCGCCCAAGCCGAAATAAAAAGGCTGCAGGCCGCGGGTTTCGAGGTTGTAATCGTATCTGCCAGCGCCGAAAACTGGATAAAAAAATGGAGTGATTCATTCGGGGCTAAGTTGATTGCTACCGAGCTCGAAACCATTGATAACAAACTTACCGGCAAAGTGAAGGGCGCTAATTGTAATGGCGAAGAAAAGGCGGTCAGGATAAAATCGGGTTTTGATCTCTCGCAATTTGATGAAATTTATTGCTATGGCGATTCCAGCGGCGACAGGCAGATGCTTGCGCTTGGCACCAAAGTCTTTTTTAAGCCTTTTAGAAAATAGCTCCAAACTCTTTTTGTCATCCCGAACGATAGTGAGGGATCTTTTTCGCTATGTATAACCGGCAAATAGCTGTGTATGAATGCTGTATAAGTTCTCTCACTATCGTTCGAGATGACATAGTGGAGGACTTTGGTAGTTGCGCCCTTACTTCACGTTAAAAGCTAAAATAGTAAACGAATCATTCTTAAAAATTACCTTGCTATCGGCAAACGCCGGCTGTTTATAATAGCCAATGCTATCATTAGTCAGCAAAACATCACTCACTTTATATTGATTAAATAACTTAGCAGCTGTATCGGGCGTTGCTGTTTTTAGGTACGACAGCATTTTATCCCGGTCATCTTCCCGCTGGTCGTAGCTCACATAGGGATTCGAAAAATACGTTTCGATAGATACCATTTTAATTGCAGTCGGCATCACCGGAAACAGCGATAAGTCATGCGGACAAAGCATTACATTGTCAGAGGGGATGTTTTTGGTGATGAAGTTATAAACGTCGATTTTATCCTTTTCATTACCCTTTTCAATGGCCTGTTTCCGCAGGCCGGTAAAATCCCAGCGCTTGCTGTAAATGGGATAATAAATTAAAACATAAAGCAATACAACGGCGATAAATAAGTTAGTGCTAAGTTTGGGAGTGATGTCTCTTTTACTAATCCGGCCCAACCACGGCAGCGCCAGGTTAAACAAAAACACAAAGCCAAAGCCTACAAAAATTGACTGTAAAGCCTTTAGATAAAAGAAATAATGAAAGGCTGGTATGGTATCTGGTAGGTTAATGTGAAGCATTTTATTGGCAGTAGGCACGCCGGATTCATAGATATACATCACCAGCGTGATGACTAGCCAGCTCCAGATGATCTTGCGTAGTATTTTATTCTCGAATTTGAGATAAAACCAGATAAAACCAACAACCGATATCAGCAGTGAAAAAGTGACATTTAACCTGAGCAGGCTTAACGTTTCTTTCCGTGCAAATATGCCGGGGGCGCATTGCAGGATAATCCTGTTTACAAAATGAAGATGGTATTTGCCATAAACATAATACAGGAGCGGGAATGCGCAAATGATAAAAGGAATAACGGTGGCAATTCCCTGTAAAAAGTAGGTGCCAACCAGGCCAAACTGTTTATCCTTTAGCGCGATGATTACTTTTTGCCCCTGGAGTACTATTAGTATCAAAATAATAATAAATATCGGTGCCGAATGCCCCAGGAAAGTCAGCCCGATGACAGCACCCAGAATAATGAACCATAATATTTTTTGCTCGGAAAACGCCTTATAGCAGAAAAAAATGCACAAATAAAATAAAAACTGTACTGCAGTATCTGATACCATCCAGGGTGAGTAGGTGGCAGCTCCCCAACAGGGTAAATTGCCGTTGATGATGAATAAAAACGATAGCAACGATGCCAGCGCAATTTTATAATCAAACAGCTTTATCATCACGATAAAAAATATTACCGGGTTTAACAGGTTAAAAAATGCTCCGCAACGTGCCACGACGATGTTGATAGGTAAGCCTGTGAGTTTTACAGCAAGTGTCTCTGTCAGGAATATAATGGGGTTATACCACATGTATTGCCCGGTCATGTTGGGGTCCTGCCCGTAATGGCCGCTTAATGTAGTGCGGATATACGCTATATCCCGGTCAAAATCGGGTTCGGATGCCCAGTAAATATCATGAATGGTTTTATAGCATTGGATAAAAGCGAGGAGCAGCATAACTATGCAGGCAATCCAGTATTTGGTATTCTCTTTTTGCTGCATAACGGGGTGGTAATCGTGATTAATCAGGGAACGGCTTGAACACAGTAAAAATATGATAATTTATATATAGTTATTTTAAAACAAACGTAATTTTTATGATAGCAGGCGTGCAATGCCGATATTAATTACAAATCATATCAGTTTAAAAGATTATTAATTTGCGCATACTGCAAAAGCATAATGGTTTTTGCATCTTTTATGGCGCCGGTATTTATCATATTCAGCGCCTCGGTAAATTGATATTCCAGTACATGGATGTTTTCGCTTTCTTCAGTCAATCCCCCGCCTTCGCTCACTTTCATGGCCGATGAGTATTCGGCTACAAAAAAATAAAGGATCTCAGTCACTGAGCCCGGCGACATGTACGCCTCGAACACTTTTTTAACATCGGTTATTTTGTAGCCGGTTTCTTCCTCTGTTTCGCGGCGGATGCAGTCTTCCGGGTTGTCCTTATCCAGTAAACCTGCGCAGCATTCAATCAGCATACCCGACTGATTCCCATTGATATATGTTGGCAGCCTGAACTGTTGCGTTAAGATAACCGACTTTGATGGTTTATTGTACAACAGTATGGTAGCGCCATTGCCCCTGTCATAAGCCTCGCGGTGCTGCAACAGAATAGTACCATCGGCCTGGGTGGCCTGGTAGGTTACCTTTTTTAGTGTGTACCAATTGTTCGACAAGATTTCGGTATCCAGAATTTTAATATTGTTCATTCGATTTGATTGTATTTGATTTTTATTGATTATTTTTGATCAAAATAACACTATTGTAATGAATTTTCCAAAAAGAAAGCAAAAGATTCTGGATAAATTAAATGAAGTAGGCGAGGTAGACGTAAAACAACTGGCCACTGAGTTGGATATATCTGAAATAACCATACGCCGCGATTTAAATCAGCTGGCCGCCGATGGGTTGTTGTACCGCACCCATGGGGGAGCGATGAAAACAAATCCTTTTGAAAAACCGCACGATTTTGCTGGCAAAGCGGCCAGTAATGCACAAGCAAAGGAGGATATATGTCGTTTGGCTGCCAATCATATAGTTGACGGGGATGTTATATTTATGGATTGCGGCAGCACCGTATATCATTTATGCCAGTTCATTAAAAACAAAAAGATAAAGGTAATAACAAACTCATTACCTGTTGTTTATGCGCTTATGGATACAGCGGTTTCTTTAAATATAATAGGCGGGGAGCTGGATACCGAACGACAGGCAGTGCATGGCACGATGGCGATTGATCATATTTCCAAATACCGTGCAACAAAAGCTTTTTTAGGGGTTGATGGGATTTCGGCGAACGGATTATTTGCCAACAGTGAAAACGAGGCATCTATCACTACTGCCTTTGCCGCTAACACCGCTTTTACTTATTTACTATGCGATGGAAGTAAGCTGAACCGCGAATCGTACTTAAGATTTGCTGATACGGATTTAGTTAATGCGATTATTACCAACGGCGATGAGGCACAATTATCGAACTTCAGAAAACTGGGAATAGCCATTTACAGAACGGATTCCTGACAATTGATATCAGGCATTCCTGAAAAAGGAGAATGAAGAATGCCCGTACCGGCGCTGTTCAACAAAAGCGGGATGATTACTCAGGTTTTGCAACGACTGATGTTCTACAATTAACAGTCCGCCGGGCGCCAGTAACTTTTTTTCAAAAACAGTGACCGCTATTTCGGGGATACGGTTGAGATCATAAGGTGGATCGGCAAAAATTAAATTAAACTGGTCGGTTTCCAGTTGCAGGTATTTAAAAACATCATCCTTAAATGCCTTTATTTGTGTTAAACCATGTTGGCGGGAAATGTCTTTAAGATAATGCACACAATGGATACTGCGATCAACCGAAACTACCTGTTCCGCGCCCCGCGATGCAAACTCCATCGATATGTTGCCGGTGCCGCTAAATAAATCCAATACACGCAAGCCCTCAAATTCAATTTGATTTTGCAGGATGTTAAACAAAGCTTCCTTTGCCAAATCGGTGGTTGGGCGTACGGGTAAGTTTTTTGGCGGGTTAAGTCGTAATCCTTTTAGTGAACCGCCAATTATTCGCATAATGTTAAGGCGGCCAATGCCAGCAGTTTATGTGAAGGTATCTGCCCCGGCAATTCGAGCACTTTTATGCCGTTTATTTCAATTTTAGGGAAGAAGTTGCACAGGCGGGTGATATTATTATCGTCCGGGCTAACGTCGCCGCTTAAAACAAGGGTGGTAAGCAATGGCTTCAATTTTAGTTCATCGGCAACAAACGAAGTGAAATAAACCAGTTCGTCCTCGCTTCTGAATTCAAATGAGTTATAAAAGCGAAGGCTTCCAGACGAAAAATATAAAAACTGAACTGTGTTTTTACCTATTTCCAGATACAAAGTCGAATCATTTGGCCGGCTATTTTCAATAGCCTTAATCCAGCCTTGCGCCGTGTAAACAGCATTATTGAAACCGAATTTTTCGGCAGCATAAGCTATTGGCCCCGGTGTTTTATAAATAATGTTGTTTTGGTCGTCGAGTTTTTGGGCAAAAACCTTTTCATCTTCTTTAACATCCAGGTAGCGGGCAAATTCGCCTGCATAGTCCTCCCTAAATAAACTTTTAGGTACCAATGTCAGGGCGGTTGCCGGTAGGCCAATTAAAACTTTTCGGTAAGTAGCAGTTAATAACTCGCTTAATTGCTTGGGGTAAAGCAATTCATCAATATCGCAGTTTTGAGCCGATACCAGCAAGCGGTTTTGATGTACAACGGCATAACTAAAGGTATTAACTTCCACCTGCAACAGCAGGGTGTAGCTGTACGCCTGGTACAGGTTAAAGCTATTATCGGTGTAATTATTGTTGAAGTCGCTCATGCAGATACGCAAAAGTAACTATTTTTTGTTATTTGCCGCCTGCAATATTTACAACCATATTGTTTTAATAAAATATATCCGGCGGTATTCAGGCATGCTCCGGCGGACTGGCTGCAACAGGGGCAGCAGGCCATTGCAAATCGTATTTGGTGGTTATTGCCGGTTGTTCCTTTTTACGTTTGAAATAGCTTAAAACGGCTGGTTGAAACCATTTTTCGAGACTGTAGGCAATAAAGGCGATAATGGGCAATGGCACCAAAACGAAAATTAACAAGTTATGCGTTAGTTTTGAGAAAACAAAAAGGACAGTAAAATGCGTAATATACAACGAGTATGAATATTTGCCTAATAAAGTACCGGCGTGGTTAACAAAATGCAAAACATGTTTTTTTATACCAAGGACATTAACGGCATAGCCAATCCCCATATAAACATAGGGCAGCGTACTGTAAACTATGGCGTTTACAAGCGGCATATACCTAACAAACAAAGCAATAAGCACAATAATACAATGTGGTATAATTAAAAAAATCAATTTGATTTTTTTGCCGGCAGGGGGTAATTGCAGGCAATACCTGAAAAAAGGTACGGCAAATAACGATAAACCGAAATATTTAAACGGATCATAGAAGTTATCGATAATGTGCATCCGGGATATCAGCGGCATTACACCCAAGCCAAAAAGGGCCACGTATTTATCGGCATAAAAATAATTGCGGTATTCATAAATATAATAACCAATGAGCCAAATGGAAGAAAAAGCAAAAACGGCTATTATATGCGACAAAGCATCGCGATCGGTTTTTAAGTAATAAAGCGGTAACGCAATCAGCGAAATAACGAACCAGCAAAAAATAACTTTCTTTTGAGCTCTGCCTATAGTTACCGCAAAAAGTACATAAAATGCAGCTTCGAACGAGAGTGACCATACCGGCAGATTACTTTGTATACTGGGTACAACATAACCCATATAATCTTTCATGGTGCTTACCATCAGGAAGTTGCCCAATATAACTTTCCCGGTCGGAAAAGCTGTATCCGTAATGGCGAGTGCTAAAAATGCCAGCAACATGCCAATAACAAATTGGGGGTAAATTCGCAAAAAACGATTCTTTAAGAAACCGGCTGCCGATACAGGCTTATTTTTTTGCGTAAGATCGATAACCAGGCCCGATAGCATAAAAAACATCATGAGGGCATCGGTTCCCCAATAGCCTGTAAAGTGAGTAACATGGCCCGTAGGCGCCAAAAAAACAATATGCCAGAATAGAATGAACACCGAAGAAATACCCCGGAAAAATTCGAGATAGATGTTTTTCATATCGTTTACGGGTTTGGCATATATTTTCTTTTACGGAAAGGTTACATAAAAGTTAGAGCTTTTGGGAATAAAATTCATTTATATTTTCTTGGTGGTTAATTTGCCGGGAATTAAAAATCGCACTCGCTAATAATTCATAAATTTAGCCCGGATTAAACCCAGACACTTGGCAGACCATATTCAAAACGCGTTTCCGCATCAACCCACCGAACAGCAATTAGAGCTATTTGAAAAGCTGCATAAATTTTTGGTTGCAGATGATGGCGACGAGTGTTTTATATTGAAAGGTTATGCTGGTACAGGTAAAACAACTGTTTTAGGAGCCCTGGTGAAGGCGTTAAGGAATTATAACTTTAAATATGCCCTGCTGGCGCCAACGGGTAGGGCGGCAAAAGTAATTACCGCTTATTCGGGCCGTAAAGCGTTTACCATACACAAGCGCATTTACCGAAAAAAATCGGCAGTTAATGTTGATGAACCTTTTTTGCTGGGCGATAATATTGCCGAAAATACCTTGTTTATTGTTGATGAGGCTTCGATGATCAGCGACGAAATTGGCATTAATCATAAAGCATCTTTACTTTACGACCTGATCAATTACGTTTATAACACCAAGAACTGCAAACTGATGCTGGTGGGCGATACGGCGCAGTTGCCGCCGGTGGGTTCGGTAGATAGCCCTGCGCTGGATGTAAAATTGATGAAGGATAAATTCGGGCTCAATGTTTTCAGCTATGAACTAACGGATGTGTTGCGCCAGCAAAAGGATTCAGGTATTTTGTTCAACGCTACGCGGGTAAGAGACATGATCCGCAGAAAAAAGGAAAAAATGCCGCAAATTGTCACCAAAGGATACAAGGATATGTACCGTATGGGTGGCGATGTACTGGCCGAAGGGCTCCATTACGCCTACAATAAATATGGTAATGATAATACGCTGATCATTTGCCGTTCCAACAAAAATGCTAATGCCTATAATCAACAAATTCGCGGCCGCATATTGTACCGGGAGGAGGAATTAACGGGCGGCGACCAGGTAATGGTGGTGAAAAATAATTATTTCTGGCTGCAGGACAAGGAGGAGGGTAGCACCGGGTTTATTGCCAATGGCGATATTGCCCGTATAAAAAGGGTACGGCGACTGGAGGATATGTACGGATTCAGGTTTGCCGATGTACAGATGGAGTTTATTGATTATGCAGAAGACCCGGTAATTGATTGTAAAATAATGCTGGATACGCTGTATACCGAGGCACCGGCATTGCCGCAGGAAGATCAAAAAAGGTTTTACCTTGAAGTGATGAAGGATTATGAGCATATCCCCAACAAACGCGCCAGGTGGAACGAGCTGAAATTAAACCCTTATTATAACGCCCTGCAAATAAAATTTGCCTACGCCATTACCTGCCACAAAGCACAAGGCGGCCAATGGGACGCTGTTTTTGTTGACCAGGGATACCTGACCGAAGAAATGGTGAATACTGATTTTTTACGCTGGTTTTATACTGCCTGTACCCGCGCCACCAGTGAATTATACCTGGTGAATTTTAACCAGAAGTTTTTTGCTGCCGGGGAGGAAGAATAGTGTTTCTTTTTGTTGTAACTTTATGTGATATTGAATAAAATGAAAACATTGAGTGTTAAAATACCCGAAGAAGCCAACGAAAAAGAATTGAAAATGACCATGGCGGCAATTTTATTTGATAAAGGATTACTTACTGCCGGTCAGGCAGCAGATTTTTCTGAGGTGTCAAAAAAAGAGTTTTTGTTAAACGTGGGCAAATATGGGGTTTCTATTTTTGGAGAAACCGTCCAGGATTTGAATACTGATTTGTTTAATGAGTAAAATCATCATTTCGGACACAAGCTGTTTGATTGCCTTAGATAGAATTGGTCGCCTTGATTTATTGCAAAAAATATTTACGAATGTTTATACGACTAAGATAATCGCTTTAGAATTTGAAGAAAACCTGCCTGATTGGATAATAATTAAAGACGTTGCCGATTTAGACAAGATTGAGCAACTTAAAGTGACATTGGACCCTGGGGAAGCGAGTGCGATTACTTTAGCCTTAGAGACTGAAAATTCTGTGTTGATTATAGATGAGAAAAAAGGCAGAAAGGTTGCTGTTAGCCTAAATATTGCTATTATAGGAACATTAAAGGTGTTGCTCATCGCTAAAAATCGAGGTTTTATTGTTTCTGTTAAGGAAATTGTTAACGAAATGCAATACTACTCGTTCAGATTTAGTAAAACCGTAGTAGATGAAATTCTAAGTCTTGCTGGTGATTTATAAGGCGATCAACCATCTCATTCAAAAATCTTTAGTGTATTAGTTTTTACAATTGCTTTTTTGAAAAAAGAATGAGCGGATTCGTGCCAAACATATTTCTGCCATTCAAACAACAGCGTTGTTTTATCGTTATGTAATAAAACCATAAAACGCATCGACATGAAAACATATAATAATTTAGTGGAAGCCACTAACGATTTGATGAAAAGGGGATATACTGAAAACCTTAGCCTGGATGGTGATACCGTTGGCGATAAGGCAAAAGATATTCAAATGACTGCCGATGATTTTGAAATAGATGAGTTTTATCGTTTTGAAGGCGCCAGCAATCCCGATGATACCTCGATAGTGTACGCTGTTTCATCAGCCAAACACAATTTGAAAGGTATCCTTGTAAATGCATACGGCACCTATGCAGATGACAGTTCATCGGCCATTGAGGCTAAGCTGCACCATCACCAGGTGAGCCACAACCTGCATGCAGAAGATAGACCAACGGCGTAAAACTGTGAGTATGTAATTGACAGCAATAGCAGGTGGCTGCAAATTTCGACAATAAAAATGATGGATTTGGTGACAGTGTTTTGTCACCATTTTTTGCATTTTTTGTGGCGCTTCCAGTGTGCAAAACTGCCATAGCGGCCCGGAAACGCAATTTTTGCTGGACTTTACTTATCGCTTTCTGTTCCACCCTGTTCCTTCCGTTCCAGCGGAACAGCGGAATTTTTTTGTATTATATTTATAAAAAGATCATATAAATCCCCTCATCTGGCGGGGCTTCATCAGTGTGAGGCTTAAGTAAAAAGCATTAAATCATTATTTTCCATTCACATCTCACCAATTGCTTCCAATAATCTTCTCCCGCGTGACTGGATGGCCGCGGTACCGTTTCGCATCAAAAATTTTAACTGGCTGACTAATTCCTCTTGTATCCATGGGTAACGGCTATGCAAATTAAAAAGAGCCTCAGCGGCAAATACCTTAACAGCTATTTTAACTTTCGGGTCAATCATCCAGTCGAAACATTGCTCCACAACCAGCTCAAGGTCAAGTTGCAGTAATTTATCCCTGATAATTTCCGGAGCTTTTTTGCCGGTTAAGTGCATCATTATTTTAGCATAGTGGCGCTTGCAACTTTCGTGCTCAATCTGTTTTATGCGCGATATTAAGTAGGCGAGGTCAGATCCATAACGGGCAGGGTCTTCTAAAAAGATGTTCTCAAGTATCCAGGCCGCCCTGAAGGCAATATCCCTGTCGTGATAAAAGGTGATATCAATCAAATCACGGAGCGCAAATTGTTCCTCCTTTAAAATGCGGCTTAGCTTAAGTACTTTAGCTTTGCCGATTGTATTGGATATTTGTTTGATGAGGTCGTCTTGCGTAATCATTTTCTAATTTGACGATGTGTTAATTTGAAAATTTGAAGATGTACTAATTTGAGGATTATTCCCGAATTGCTATCATTTTCAAATTTTCAAATCATCAAATTTTCAAATCACACCAATCAACAAATATCCTACATTTGCTTTCCGTTAATTGAAAGTTTATTCATGGTTAAATTCAACCGTTTTACACTCGACAATGGCCTGCGGGTTCTTGTTCACGAAGATAATACAACGCCAATGGCGGTGCTTAATATTTTATATGATGTTGGCGCCCGCGACGAGGATCCCAACCAAACCGGCTTTGCCCACCTTTTTGAGCACCTGATGTTTGGCGGTTCGGTAAATATACCCGATTACGACCAGCCCCTGCAACGCGTAGGCGGCGAAAATAATGCGTTTACCAGTAACGATATTACCAATTATTATATCACGCTTCCATCGGCCAATATCGAGACAGCCTTCTGGCTGGAAAGCGACCGCATGCTAAGCCTGGCTTTTAGCAAAAAAAGCCTGGAAGTGCAGCGAAATGTGGTGATAGAGGAATTTAAGCAGCGTTATTTAAACCAGCCTTATGGCGATGTATGGCTTAAACTGCGACCAATGGTATATAAAAAACATCCCTACCAGTGGGCAACCATCGGCAAGGAGATCAAACATATCGAAGACGCTAAAATTGAGGATGTAAAGGCCTTTTTTAAAAAACACTATAACCCGCAAAATGCGATAATGGTTGTTGGCGGCGATGTGAAAACAGAAGAAGTTAAACAACTGGCTGAAAAGTGGTTTGGGCCTATACCAGCCGGCGAAAAATATCACCGGAACCTGCCGCAGGAACCTGAGCAGCATGATGAACGCCGGGCAACGGTAACTGCAAAGGTGCCGCTTAACGATGTTTATATTGCTTTCCAGATGGGCGCGCGGCTTGATGGCTCGTATTATGCTGCTGAGTTGATATCGGACATTCTTTCACGCGGGAATTCATCAAGGTTGTACCGCAACCTGGTGAAGGAAAAGCAGTTGTTTAGCGAGGTGCATGCTTATATGACAGGCAGCCTGGATAAGGGGATGTTTGTATTTGAGGGCAAGCCGCTTGAAAATGTCACTACTGACGCTGCCGAAGCTGCCATTTGGGAAGAACTGGAGCGCATAAAAACCGAGTTGGTGTCGCCCGAGGAGCTTACCAAGGTGCAAAACAAAATTGAGTCGACGATGATATTTTCGGAAATGGCTTTGCTTGATAAGGCGATGAACCTTGCGTCTTTTGAGTTATTGGGCGATGCTGATCTGTTGAATCATGAAACCGAAAAATATATTGCTGTTACAAGTGAACAGATAAAAGACCTGGCGAACCAGTTATTCAGAAAAGATAACTCAACAACATTGATTTACCTGGCAGAGAAAGCTGCCTGAAACGGATGATTCCTACAGGCGGGGTGATTAGCAGCGGTGAAAACGCAAACTAATGACCAATGACCATTGACCACAAACAAATGATTCTACAAAGAAAAAAAGCGCCCGAATTCAGGGCGATTGAAAATATAAACCTCATCCGTCCGGCACATCAAAAGCTGGATAATGGCTGTAATGTTTTTTGTTTTAACTCCGGCGACCAGGAACTGGTGCGGATAGAGTGGATTTTTAGCAATTTGCGGTTCGATGCAGACAAGCCGTTGCTCAATATGGCGGTAAACACCATGCTTAATGACGGTACAAAAACCCTGACAGCTGCTCAAATTGCGGATAAAGTTGATTTTTATGGTGCCTTTTTGCAGGTTGAGTACGGTTATGATCATTCGCAGGTGGTGCTTTATAGCTTAAATAAACATTTGCACCATACCCTGCCCGTTATTAAGGATATTATTTGCAATTCCATTTTTCCTGAAAAGGAACTGGAAACATTTATCCGCAACCAGCAACAAAAATTGCAGGTGAGCATGCAAAAAAATGATTACGTAGCCCGCCGGACATTCAATAAAGCTTTATACGGCGAAACGCTGTATGGTTTAGGCGCAGAGCCCGACACTTATAAAACTCTGCTGAGGGCTGATATGCTGGAGCATGCTAACCAAATGTATCAGCCTGCAAACTGTGTGATGATTATAGCCGGCAAAATTGAACCGGAAACGTTAAGCCTGATAACCGAAACTTTTGATGCAGCGTGGATCAATAGCACTACGGCTATCGATACTACGCAACCCGCTGCAATTGCTTCAGCAGAACACTTTTATTATATCGAAAAACCCGATGCGCTGCAATCGGCTATCCGTATGGGGATACCGGCCGTAAATCGGGCTCATCCCGATTTTCCGGCGCTGCAGGTGTTGAATACTGTTTTAGGCGGCTATTTTGGTTCAAGGCTGATGGCAAACATCCGCGAAGACAAGGGTTACACCTATGGCATTGGGGCGGGAATGAGTTCGCTGAAACATGGCGGCGCTTTGTTTATTGCCACAGAAGTTGGTGCCGATGTTTGTAAATTAGCGGTAAATGAAATTGAAAAGGAGCTTAATTTATTGCAAAATGAGTTGATTCCGGAAGACGAATTGTCGCTGGTGCGCAACTTTTTGTTAGGATCGTTACTAGGCAGCCTGGAGAATGTTTTTTCGCATGCCGATAAATTTAAGAATCTGTATTTCGCCGGATTGGATTATGATTACTATGACAGGTATGTGAATACCGTAAAAACAGTAAAGCCCGAAGCTTTACAGCAACTGGCGGCTAAATATTTAAATTTCGATCAGTTCTACAAAGTTATTGTTGGCAAATATTGATTTGAAGATTATTTTATTTGAAGATTTGAAAATTAACGCACCGTTTTCAAATCTTCAAATTATCAAATTCCCAAATCATCAAATTGCCATATTTTAAGATCGTTTCGATAAATTCCTGGCGGCGTTTCCAAAATCCGAAATAAAAGGTTAGCTTTGCCCGGCAAATAACAATTATTTGCTATGGAGCTTGACCCCTCAAAATTTGTTGCCGAAGGATTAACTTACGACGACGTTCTTCTCATCCCATCTTATTCCGAAGTATTACCGCGCGATGTTGACACCAGTACGTATCTTACAAAAAAGATCCGCCTGAATGTCCCCATTGTTTCTGCGGCTATGGATACGGTGACCGAATCACAGCTGGCAATAGCTATTGCACAGGCAGGTGGTATTGGTATTTTGCATAAAAACATGACCATCCAGGCGCAGGCCGATGAAGTGCGTAAAGTAAAACGCTCGGAGAGCGGCATGATACTGGACCCGGTTACCCTGCATGAATCGGCATCCGTTGCCGATGCAGTTAAAATAATGCTCGACTTTAGAATAGGGGGAATCCCCATTGTTGATGGCGATGGTAAATTAAAGGGGATCATCACCAACCGCGATCTTCGTTTTCAAAAGGAAACTAATCGGCCTGTTGCAGAAGTAATGACTGTAAACAACCTGATCACTGCGCCACAAGGAACAACGCTGGTACAAGCCGAAGCAATATTACAAGATCATAAAATTGAAAAGCTGCCCGTTGTTGATAAAGACGGCTTTTTACGAGGCTTAATCACGTTTAAAGATATCCAGAAATTTAAAAACTTCCCAAGCGCCTGTAAAGACGAATTTGGCCGTTTACGCGTTGGCGCAGCCGTAGGCGTAGCCGCCGAAAATATCGACAGGGTTAAGGCCCTCGTCGCTGCAGGTGTTGATGTTATCACGGTTGATACCGCCCATGGCCATTCCAAAGGCGTTATTGACATGGTTAAAACCGTAAAACAACTATACCCCGATTTGCAGGTAATTGCAGGTAACGTGGCGACAGCTGATGGCGCCATTGCGCTGGCTGATGCCGGAGCTGATGCCATTAAGGTTGGTATTGGCCCGGGGTCTATCTGTACAACGCGTATCGTAGCTGGTGTGGGCGTACCGCAATTGTTTGCGGTATATGAATGTGCCAAGGCGATGGAGGGCAGGGGAGTGCCGATTATTGCCGATGGCGGCATTAAACAAACCGGCGACATCGTAAAAGCGATTGCCGCCGGGGCAAGCTCGATAATGGCAGGTTCGTTATTTGCGGGGGTTGAGGAATCGCCGGGCGAGACTATTTTGTACGAAGGCCGTAAATTTAAATCGTACCGCGGTATGGGCTCGATAGAGGCCATGGATAAAGGATCAAAAGACCGTTATTTCCAGGACGAAACCGATGTTGTTACCAAATTGGTACCCGAAGGAATTGTTGGCCGTGTGCCCTACAAAGGCACCCTTGCCGAGGTAATATACCAGTACATTGGCGGCTTGCGCGCAGGAATGCATTATTGTGGCGCTGCCCGTATTGAGCAATTACAAAAAGCCAAATTTGTACGTATTACTGCAGCCGGTATGCGCGAAAGCCACCCGCACGACATAACCATTACTAAAGAGGCTCCAAACTATTCTCGGTAATAACGTTTCGCTATAAAACTTACGAATTTTTTAAAACTTCGTAAGTTTTGTTGTCTTTTTCGTATTTTCGGTGCAAATCTTATCGCTATGGAAAAACAGGGAAAGGAGCTTAGCAATATACAGGAGGAATTGCTGAAACTATATGCAAATAATGTTTCGGACAAGGAATTGGCAGACATTAAGATATTGCTGTCGCGGTATTTTGCAAATAAAGACTCCGAGGAAATGGAAGTGTTTTTGCGCGGGCCCGAAAGCAACGAGGACAGAGCTGCGAAATGGTCCGCACAACCCGGTAAGTTTAGGGCTTCGGATCGGCCAATGCTATAGCATCACGATAAAAAATCAATTACTCATTATTCCGCATCATAATACAAGGCGGCAGCGCCCAATATCCCGCTATTGGCCAAGGCCGAGGTTTTAATTTGCAGGTTATTAATGCTTTTGGGAAATGCAAAAGTATTTATTCGCTCCCACATTGTCTTTTCAAAGAAATCAAACGCCAACTGTACCGATCCGCCTAAAATAATCAGCTCGGTATCGTAGGTGTACATGATCATTTTTACGGCATTGCCCAGGTGGGTGCCTAACTCTGCGTATAATTTTAACGCCTGCTCATCACCATTTCTAGCCTTTTTAAAAACCTCTTCGCCGTTAATTCCATACACGTTTTGAAAAAAAGAGCCGCAGGCATAGTACTCATAATTATGTTCCAGGTAGTCAACCATCCCAAATTCGCCGGCGCCGCAGTTTCGGCCGGCATACAGGTGATTGTTAATGATGATGCCGGCGCCCAGGCCCGTGCCAATGGTTAAGCCAATCATATCATTCACGCCTTTGCCTTTGCCAAAATAGTGTTCGCCCAGTGCAAAACAGTTGGCATCGTTATTTACAAAAACAGGAATATGGTACCGGTTTTCAAGCAATTCCTTCAAATGAACTTCTTTCCACGAGGGAATATGCACCACATCATAAACAATCCCTAGTTTTACATCAACCACGCTCGGTACACCTATGCCTATCGCTTTCACGTCGCTGTCTATCAATTCATCAATCAATGAATAAACATCTTCCAGCACCTCCAGCTCGGTTCCTTTTGTTTTGATGCGTCTTGAAATAATATCCGACAATGCATCATTGCTAACCACCGCGCCACGTATATTGGTGGCTCCCAAGTCAATTCCTATAATTTTTATATCTTTCATGTCCTGAGCAGCTCAATCCTTTTTATCGAAAATAGTTTTGTTGGTTACAAGTGGTTTCGCCCAGAACCCAATGCTGAGCATATAACCGAAAGTGATATATAAAAACATCATAGCGGCTCTTAATCCAATCAGGTCGGCGAGGCCGCCGATCAAAAGCTGAACAACCGCGCCACCAATGATACCGGTAACCAATATCCCTGCAAATGAGCCATGATGCTCATCAACTGAACTTAAAGCAAGTGAGAAAATGATAGGATACATTACCGACATGAAAAAACCGACAATTGGAAATGCCCACAATGAAATCTGTGCGCTGCCGAAAAGGCCGAAGGTTAATGCTATAATGGCCGGAATGGTGAATAGTACCAGTAGTTTGCGGCTGTCCATTATTTTTAATAGCAATAGCCCCAAAATGCCGCCTGCGGTCATCAGTCCCCAAAAATAGCCAACGGCATCGGCGCCAGTTGTTTTGGGATTAAAGTGATCGTATTTATATAAAAATTCCGACATCCAGTAGGATACCCCTTGCTCGGTACCCACATAACAAAATAGAGCTATAAAATACAGGATAACAACCGGCCTTTTAAAAAGCATCACGTGCGTAGCCCATGGTCCTGCTTTTTCATCCTCATTTAGTTCAACTTTAGGAAACCTGGACACCAGGAGGATCGCAAACATAAACACACATATTACGGTGAAAAGCCAGTAAAGCGATATCCATGGAAGATTATGCGGCACAAGGGGCTGTAAAAGGGAGAATACGCCCGAGTGATTGCCTTTATCTAAATTTTCAACGAGATAGGAATAAACAAAGGGGCTAACAAACGAAGCGCCGCCGAATATCAATTGTGCCAGCACTGAGGTAAATGCATAATTTTCTTCGCCGCCGGCCGTGCGCAATAATGGGTTAATAACCACCTGCAGCATAGCCATACCACAGCCTATTAAAAACAGCGATAATATGGCTGTGAGATAATTCGGCTCCGCAGCCAAAAGTAATGCACCTAAAAAGGCTACTACAAATGCTGTGGTCATAATCACCTTTTCATTATACTTTTGCACCAGCATGCTCGATGGAATGGACATTACACCATAAGCTATAAAAAAGGCAAACGGCAATACGCCCGCAAGTCCGTTACTTAATTTAAAATCCTTAATAAATTCGGGACTAAGCGGCCCGATAATATTGGTTAAAAAGGAAATCACAAAAAAAGTGAGCATTATTAATGCTACAATGTAAAAGCTGCGTTTCATGAATTGCGTTTAATGGGCGGTTTTGATTGAATGCTGTTACATATTTAGCGGAAATCTTTAGCAATAGCAAGTTTTTAAAATATTTATAAAAGTTTCGGGCTTAAATACATTCCCGAAAACGTTTGGAATTGGCAAATCGGCCAACAAAATTTGGACACATTTTTAAAGGTTTTTTTAAAATTTGCTGTTTTTAAGAATATTTAGGCTGCTAAAAAATGCTTATTTTTTGTGTTTATGTGAATAACCCCGATGTTAACAACTCCCTAAAAAGCCGCAATTATTGCTTAATTCAATTGCATATCAACATGAAGAAGCTGGTAGAGAATTGTTAAAAACCTGTTAATAAATATTAAAAAAAATACTTGACAAATATTCGATAGCACCCTATCTTAGAATCATCAAGAACGACGTACTTTGACAATCTCACAGGAATACAGAAACTGAATCGGGCGAACCCTCGGGCGAGCTAAAGATCACGGAAGTCCCTGAGTTACCCAAAAGCAAAACGGCGAAAGCCGCGGAGAACGAGGGCTAATTAAAAGAGGTATTAGACGGGCCGCAATTTTTTACGGAGAAAAGCGGAAACCACTAATGAACTGAAAGGATCAATGTCCGCAAGGGCAACAGAATAGCAGATCGGTCAATTTACACAAAACTTGGTGCCAACTGAGCGGCTACGGCTGAGCAGGGGGTCAGGAAACGGAAGTCGAATCGCAAGAAGAGGCTTCCGTTTTCGCTTTTATACGGTTTTTTTTAAGCGGCAGCTCGGCGGCAATCCTGGATTGTTTTTAAATAATAGCCCCGATGTTTTTGAAATCATTTCGCTGCAATCCTGAAAATAGCTAATTTAGCCAACCATGAGCAAGGAAGGCAAAAGTAAGTCGGACGGGAAACCCAGAATTTTTGTTTTAGATACCTCCGTGATCTTATATGATCATAATGCCTTCGAGAATTTCCAGGAGCATGACGTAGCCATACCCATACAGGTACTGGAAGAGCTGGATAACATGAAAAGCGGCAACGATACCCGCAATTTTGAGGCGCGGAGCTTTATCAGGCTCATGGACGATATTTCGCACAATCACCTGATCAACCAATGGCAGCCACTGAACGGCAAAAGTAAAGGCAATTTTAAGGTGATCATGGATAGTAAAAGCCTGGGGCCGGATGCTGAACTTGTTTTTGGATCCGATAAGACCGATCACCGGATCCTGAACGCCGCTTTGGCCTTGAAAGAGGAGCACCCCGATAAAAAAATTATCCTGGTTTCAAAAGATATCTGCCTCCGGTTGAAGGCAAAGTCGCTGAGCCTGCATTCGGAAGATTACGAAACAGGCAAAATTAAAAACCTGGCAGAACTCTATACCGGTGAAACCACCATTAATAAGGTGCCCGAGAAGCTGATCAACCAGCTTAATAAAACCGAAACGGCACCCGCCGGCAGTTTCGAAACGCAGCCGTACACCAGCAACCATTTTTATATTTTAAATGGCAAAAAAGGATCGGTGCCTGGGTTTTATAATTCGAAAACTGCTCAGCTGGAAAAAATAACCGAACAGCCTGTTTTTAATGTATTCCCCAAAAATATTGAGCAGGCATTTGCTATACACGCTTTGCTGCATCCCGATATAAAACTGGTAACCATACAGGGAAACGCCGGTACCGGCAAAACCCTGCTGGCGCTTGCCGGCGCACTGGAGCAACGCAAAAACTTCAGGCAGATATTTGTCACCCGACCAATAGTACCGCTTAGCAATAAAGATATTGGTTTTTTGCCGGGCGATATTAAATCGAAGATAGACCCTTATATGGCGCCTATTTGGGATAACCTTAAATTTATAAAGGATCAGTTTGCAGACGACGAAAAGATGCAGGCCAAAATTGATGAGCTGGTGGCCAACGATAAAATCTCCATAGCGCCACTGGCCTTTATCCGCGGACGTACCCTGAGCAAAATATTTTTTATAGTAGACGAGGCGCAGAACCTTACCCCGCACGAGGTAAAAACCATCATATCCCGCGCCGGCGAAAACAGCAAGTTTGTGTTTACCGGCGATATTTACCAGATAGATACCCCATACCTGGATGCTGAAAGTAACGGGTTGTCGTATTTGATTGATAAAGCGAAAGGACACCCGCTGTATGCGCACATCACCCTGCAAAAAGGAGAGCGGAGTGAGTTGGCTAATTTGGCGACGGAGTTGTTGTAGATTGTTGTAGATTGTAATATGAAAAATACCACGGTTTTTCCCGTTGCCTTATTTCTGCTTTTTTGTTCCTCCTGTTTAAATAATAATCAAAATAGCCAAAAGTTTGTCCCCTCATATAGTTTAGCCAGTCCGGATAAAAGCTATCATAAGATAAATTTCGATAGCTTAATGGCAGCCTATAATAACGTGGAATTGGATTGGTATGGCGGGTTATTGGCAGATAAACGGTTCGTGGGAGTTTGGGAGCATGGCTATCTTTACAAGGATGATGCTATCACCTTTTTATCTAAGGGGCATGCATTGGGTATGCAGGAGATAATTTGTCTTTGTACAATGCAAAGGCTGCCAACAGTGGAGTACGTTGGGTTTTGCAATCGTTTATTGTCGTTATGTGATAATAATAAGATCGATCCATACACGTTCCAATGTGCTATTACTTCACCGCCTTCGTTTCCTCATAACCGTATCATTATCGACAATTATAGCAATCCGGATGTTATAAAACTTTTGAAAAGCATTCAGAGTGATAAGAACGTAACCCGCAAAGAAATTAAAGTTTACATTCCTGATATTTTATCGGGTAAGGCTAAGGATGATTTGGACTCGTCGGACGAGGATGATAAGGGTTGATATGCTTTGGCGCTGAAGCAGCGGGCGTTAATGCCTTGGCGTTAACGTATGTTGCAGAAGATTTCTCACTGCGTTCGAATGACAAAACTGGAGTGATTTTTCGATTAATTCATCAAATCATTCCGCCAAAATACTATCCGTCACCCTCGCAATATCGTTGCTGATCTTATTGATAAACCCAAATTGTTCCTTTAGCAGGATATCATCCGGATGCTGGCTTTGCGTTGGCGCTGCGATCGCTGGCAAGCTTTTGCCAAGGCTGAACTCGATCACCTTACCGCCGAGCTTTTTATTGGTTTCGTTTAATACCGCGATGCTTCGCCTGATCATTTTAAGGCTTTCGGACTGATTTTGAACAGACAGTTTGCCCGATACAGATGATGCCAGCGTTGCGATGTACGACGACAATATATGGTTAAGCACCACAAACTTGTGTACGTCTTTTACTTTTTTCTGTTTGCTTTTTGGTTCGCTGGTCATACGCTCAAATGCCGCCGATAAATTGGCCGATTTTACAAACACATCCTTGCGGACCAGTTTATATTCAATGGTGCCTACCTCAATGCCGGCAATACTCTCGGCTATCCTTACCAGATACATCAAATTAGCATAAATCACATCTTTTAAGCTGTCTTGGATCTGGTCGTATTCCCAGGTCGGGAATATAACGTAACTGGCAATAAACGCTATTCCGGCTCCAATCAGCGTATCGACAACCCGCTCTTCAAAAACCAGGCCTACTCCTAAAAACTTAAACAAAATGAGGACATACGGCGTCATGAAAATAACGCTCACCACATAATTGAGGCGTAAAAAACTGTATGTGCCCATCATCAGCACCACCAGTAAAATAAATTGCGTGTCCTTATTCGGGATAAAGTCAAGGATGCCAATCCCGATTATGCCGCCTACCACCGTACCAATTAAACGCTGGTAGTTACGCTGCTTTGATAAACTGAATCCGGGTTTTAAAATCACCACAATGGTGAGCAATATCCAATAACTGTGGTGGCCAATGGCAACGGTTTTGCCCATAATAAAACCAACAAGGCAAACCAGCGAGACCCTTAAAGCATGTTTAAACGCTGAGGAGGAAGTGGAGAAATTATCAAAAAATATATGCGGCGCATAATCCTGGTGACTCACAAATTTCGAATAGTCATCGTTAAACGCGCCACCTACCAGGGTATCTGCCCGTTTTGAATTATAATAACTATATAAACTCTTTATGCGATCGTTTAAATCGCGCAGGTTAATCAGTATTTTCTTGAGGGCTAGCGTACTTGTAGCCTGGTCGTTTTTGCCAATTTCGTCAATGCGGGTTTTTAATTGTTCAAGTTCGGTAATAAAGTCGCCTTTAAATGTTTTGCGCGTGTTTGATAACACCATGAAGGCCACGTTGTCCACCTCATCGGCCATGTGCTGTAGTATAATGGCAATCTCACCTAAAATGCCGGTATTTTTAAACTTTTCCCGGATATGGCTATAATCATAATGGGTCGCTAAAATCTGTTCAAAAATATCAACCAGGTTAATAAAAGTTAAAACCAGTATCCGGCTGGCATTGGTTGATTCCTTCGCCATTACACGGCTTTTAAAAAGCAGTTCCCTAACCGCATCCTGGTGCTGGCTAACCTTTACCTGCTGCGATACCAGCTTGCGGTAATTCTCGTCAATGTCCGTGTCGGGCAGGTAAAATGCTGCCTTTATCCGCAGAAAGTCGGCAATGTCTGCTACGTTTTCTCCCAGTGTTTGCTGCGCGGCACGGTAAGGCCTGATGCCAAAAAACACCAGGCTAAACAGCATGTACCACAGTCCACCTGCCAGTATAATGGCGCTAAACCAAACTACATCGCCCGGTTTTTCGGCTTTGTCCATCATAAATATCATCACCATAAGCGCGGACGTACCTACCGATGCGGCCCGGTTGCCATATACAATGAACATGGAGAAAAAGAAGGATAACACCGTAACCTCAATCCCCAATGTAAAAACGTTGAGGCGTGCAAAACCGGTTATAACAGCTACTGCAAAAAGGCATAAATTGCCCACCGCCATGGCATTGCGTTTATGATAAATGGGGCCGGGACTATCAATACCGCAAATGCACAAAGCGCCAAGAGACAGTGTAAGGCCGATATCGAAATGGTTGAACTCAAGGAATAAAAGTGACGGGAAAAGGATCCCAATCGACATGCGCAACCCGTCCGAGAAATACTGACTGTAAAAAAAGCTTTTTATTTCCCTGGCGTCGGTTTTCATCGTTTTTAATTGTTTTTCGCTGGCGATGGAGCTATCACGAATGTTTTTTATTGCCCCCGTTTTTATAGCAGCATTTCATGACGATTTGATAAATGTTTTTTTTGCCCTCAAATAGGCTTGCAAATTTAAAAAAATTAAATAAATATGGCTTATTTTAATAAATATTGCATTAATAATAACAAACCTTTATTAATTACTCATTTTTTTATAAATTTAGCCTCGGATATTTAAATATAATTTTATTTGGCGTTTGCTGCCGATGTTATTGTTTTTAGATAGGCCTTTTGCCAACAACCAATTATAATAAACTTAAGTTTTATATTCAATTTTATTCCGCTATGCCCTTAAACGTAAAACTCAGCCAAAGAGAAACAGCTTTTAATAACGAAGTTGTGATGCGTTTTGAGTTGTATAATAGCTTGTTTCAAACACTACCGTTTTACCAGGTAAAGGATACAGGTATTTTACTGCCATTTTTTAGTTCCCATTGCGAAAAGGGCGCCAATAAACTGACATCGCCCACGGCGGTAATTGAATCGTTTTTTAAGAAGTATGTGCCCGATATTGACCACCGCGAACAAATTAACCGCATGTTCCGCTTTATACAATATATTGAGCGGCAGGTGGTATTATTTGATGCAATAGAGGACTCGTCATTCAGTAAGACTGGTCGCGCTGATGATAGCGGTACGCTCCAGCCTTTACTGCAACAGGCCGCATTGAGCGAAGATACCCGTAACGAAATCAGCGAAAAGCTTAATGATTTTTCGTTAAGGCTGGTGCTTACCGCGCATCCGACCCAGTTTTATCCGGGCAGTATATTGGGTATCATGACCGATCTGATCGAGGCGCTGAAAACCAATGATATCAACACGATTGATGTTTTGTTGCAGCAATTGGGAAAGACACCTTTCTTTAATAAAACATCGCCAACACCGGTTGATGAGGCCATTAGCCTTGCCTGGTTTTTGGAGAATATATTTTACCATGCCGTATCGGGCATCCAGTCGAAACTGGATGAGGAGTTTGACCTTCAACCCAAACGTAATACCCATCTTTTGGAATTAGGCTTTTGGCCGGGCGGCGACCGTGACGGAAACCCGAACGTAACCAGCGAAACCACCAAATCGGTCGCCAGCTTTTTACGACAAAGAGTTTTCAGGTGCTATTACCGCGATTACCGGGTGTTAAAGCGCCGCGTTACCTTTAGGGGTGTGGAAAAAGCAATGGCTACGCTGGATAAACTGATTTACCAGAATGCCAATTTTCAACAGGACGACCGTGACCTGCAGCCCGAAATACTGGAGCTGCTGCAATCCATCAGGCACACCCTCGTGGCCGATCACGACAGCCTGTTTGTCAATCTTGTTGATGACCTTATCCGTAAAGTAAGTCTTTTCGGTTGTTATTTCGCTACGCTGGATATCAGGCAGGACAGCAGGGTACTGCGCAAAGTGTTTAATTATCTTACCCCACAGGCTGACATCAACAGCGGCATAGCCGAGGGATATAGAGATTTACCGGAAGACGATAAAATTGCAGCATTATCCTTTAACGAAGCCGATTTTACGTGCCCGGATGATCAGGATAAATTGATATGCGATACCCTTTATACCATCAGGCTGATGAAGGAAATTCAGCGAACCAATGGTGAAAAAGCCTGTCAGCGTTTTATTATCAGCAATTGCCAGCAGGCATCGGACATATTGCAGCTTATTGACCTGTTTTTGTGGAGCGGATGGAAAAAAGACAGCCTCAGCGTTGATTTTATGCCATTGTTTGAAACCGTTAACGATTTGCAAAGCGCTGCCCAGGTAATGGAAAACCTGTACACGCATCCATTTTACAAGGAACATCTAAAAAAACGGGGCAACCTGCAGAGTATCATGCTCGGTTTCTCTGATAGCACCAAGGATGGCGGCTATTTGATGGCCAATTGGTCCATCTACAAGGCCAAGGTTGAACTAACCGCGATGGCCCGGAAATATGGCATCGATCTGGCGTTTTTTGATGGGAGGGGAGGCCCGCCAGCCCGCGGCGGTGGTAAAACCCATCGTTTTTATGCATCAATGGGCGAAGAAATTGCCAACAAGCACATACAATTAACCATACAGGGGCAAACCGTAAGCTCGCAATACGGCTCGGTAGAAACGGCACGTTTTAATATGGAACAGCTGATTAATGCCGGTGTAATATCGTCCTTACAGCCTAATAAGAACGATCTATTAAGCCCAAGGCACAAGGAACTGATATCGGCTATGGCAGATGAAAGCTACCAGTTGTTTCTGGAACTTCGGCAGCATCCTTTATTTGTTGAGTATCTTGAAAAATTCAGTCCGCTGAAATTATTATCACACATCAACATCAGCAGCCGGCCTACAAAACGGAACTCGGATGCGCAGCTGAGATTGGAAGATTTGCGGGCAATCAGTTTTGTAACCTCCTGGAGTCAGTTAAAGCAAAGTATCCCGGGCTTTTATGGCGTGGGTACCGCGCTCAATAAAATGAAAGAAGCGGGTAACTGGGACGAGATCAAATCGCTATACAATTCGTCGGGTTTCTTTAAAACCATGGTGGATAACTGTGTAATGTCCATGACTAAATCCGACTTCCGGGTTACAGCTTACCTCGAAAAAGATAAAAAGTACGGTCACTTTTGGAAGATGCTGAAAGACGAGTTTGAACTGACCAAAACCATGCTGCTTGATTTAACCGGCACCAATATATAATGGGCGAATACCCAGTTGAGCGCCGTTCGATAGCCATCCGCGAGAAAATTGTATTACCGCTGGTTATCATACAGCATTATGCGCTACACTGCCTTAATAACAACCCTGACGAAGAACTAGCCAAAATATACAACAAGCTGGTTATCAGAACGGTTTATGGGATTGTAAATGCCGGCAGGAACCTGGCCTAAGAAATTAAAAGGCGGCCGGGTAATGCTTAAATATTGTAGATTTGTAAACAGGTTTTCCCGGTTGCGGCAGGCCTTTGTACAAGTAAAGAAATGAAAAACATAATCTACATTGCAATAGCTTTAATTATTGTGCTTTCTGCCCAGTCATGCATTAATGAACGTAAAAAGGATGATGGCACCAAACCCGCTGTAGATAACAAGACCTTTTTGAAGGACGGTATAGATGGCACACTTACCGAAATAAAAGCCTCCGGACTGGCGATTACCAACTCCAGTAACCTCAAAGTAATTGGCTTGGCCAAGTTAATAATAGACGATCATACCGGCGCCGATAGTATTTTACGCAAAATAGAAGCTGAACAGTTTCCGCTGGAGCGGGATACCATAAGTACCGATCACCAAAAAATTATTGCCTACCTTGAAAAACAATCAGGCGCGACCTTCGATAAAGCATATGTGCAATTGATGGTTGATGATCACCAGGCCGCAGTGCAGCTTTTTATTAATGCAGCTAACAGCAAGGATAAAGCTATTAGCAGCTTTGCCACGCAGACACTGCCTGTTATTAAAGCACATCTCGACTCTGCCCTTTCAGTAGCAGCAGCATTGAAATAGATGCTCGCCTCAAGATTCTGAGTTTAACACCGTATATTTAGCGCGAATAAAATCCGGACTGATCTTAATGAAAAAAAATCTTTTTATTGCCTTTGAAGGCATCGATGGAAGCGGGAAAAGCACCCAGGTAAAGCTGCTGAAAGAAAAACTTGAACAAGCCGGATTAAAAGTTTACACCACCTGCGAACCTACTGACAGCCCTATAGGTAAAATGATCAGGGATATTTTTAGCCACAAAATGGAAGCCGACCACCGCGTTATTGCGGGCCTTTTTGTTGCCGACCGGCTGGATCACCTGCTCAACAAAACCAATGGTATACTAAAGAAACTAGAAGAAGGCTATACCGTAATAACCGATCGCTATTACCTGTCGTCGTATGCGTATCAAAGCACGCACATGAACCTGGATTGGGTTATTGGCGCAAATTCGCTGAGCGCTGAATTGCTGAGGCCGGATTTAAATATCTACATAGACATCAGTGCCGAGGTAAGCATAGACAGGCTAAACAAAGGCAGAACTTCGATAGAATTATATGAAACGCTTGAAAATCTTCAAAATGTAAGGACTAAATATTTTGAAGTAATGGAACGATTGAAAACCGAAGAAAAAATCGTAACAATCAATGGCGAAACATCGCCCGAGGCCATTGCAAATGAAATTTGGAAAGAGCTGACAGAGAGATTTTAAATAAAACCGGATTATTTGGTCTTGAAGCGATTGTTGTTAGCGTAAACTTTAACAGGAACTAATTTCTTTTCGCGTGGAACAAATAAATTTTTTAAAGTATTTATCAGTTGGTTAGTCAAATTCCGGCTCATCGTAGTAAATTTTAAACTTTAGTAGATAAAATATTTATTTGGGTCTTAAATTCTATTACAAAACTATAAATAATTACCACAATTCCAAATAATTTTAGCGGCTTAATAAAAAAGTCTAAATTTTATTACAATTCGATTAATTTATTTGATGATTTGTTAATTTGACCGCGAGGAAAATTAATCAGTAACGATTTTTTATCTGTTGAATTAACAATGATTTTGCTGTTTTGTTATCCAATTATAAAGTTTTACTAAAATTTAGGATTTTTTTTGCTGTTTTTTTTTCTAAATAGCGAAGACCGGGCAGTTTTTTGCAGGAAGCAGATCAAAAAAGCGATAACTGTTGTTTAACGGGCGGTTTTGCTTTGCCCATTACGGTGCGGCCGTCGTATTTCCATGATTCGTTTCTCTCTTTTTCAATAACCTTATCAAAATTAGCATTCGGGATAAAATCTTTTTCAGCCTGTTCGGCAATTTTGTGCAGGCGTTTTATAGCGTCATTGGTTTCGGATTGGCCCAGTTTGGCTTTATAAATAGCGGTTTGCAATACACCAAGCGTTTGGTCATATACTTTTACCGGCACCGGGAAAGGGTGGCCGTCTTTACCGCCATGCGCAAACGAAAATCGCGCCGGGTCCTTAAACCGTGATGGC
>Ga0207667_10000960_pt1 | contig 36756 bp, 23 predicted proteins | sample KBSCornC52_FD_184301 | JGI IMG/M metagenome (GOLD analysis project Ga0207667, IMG submission 184301) | Corn rhizosphere microbial communities from Kellogg Biological Station, Michigan, USA - KBS Corn C5-2 (SPAdes) (version 2) | ecosystem: Host-associated > Plants > Roots > Rhizosphere > Soil ...
TTTATCACGTCATCTTTTGTGGAACTCGATATCTACGGCCCCTCAATGCCTATGATCTCCAGGTAAAGGCAATTCATTCAAACGATTGCGCGTTGCTGTGTTTGCAGCCCCTCGTCGCTCCAGCGCCGCAGCCAGCACCATGTAGCTATCTACAAGAAAGCCCTCGTATCCTCGCGGAGTTCCGTCCCACGTTTTCCAGTCATAGGTATGGCCATTGGGTCCGCGGCCCTGAAAGCCCCCGGCCGCGATGCTCTTCAGAATTGGAAATAGAATCCGGTCGCCATCCTGAATCCGGTCTAATTTGTAGAGCGCCGCAATGGTGTAATAAGCAAAAGCCGCGGTCGCGCCGCCGTTCTCGTAAATCTGGAAACCGTCGGAGCCGTCGGCCTTCTTCGGGGCGCCGGCGTTGGGGTTGAGATCCTCGTAATCTTCCCGGCGAACGGGAATGAGGTTTCCCGGCAGTCCAAGCTCAAAGTTGGTGTAGCCCACCTCTTTCATCTTCGCCAGCAGGCGATCAAAGATCGCGTTGCCCAACTTCTCCGGTACAAGACCGTAGACAACGGCGGCGCCATTCACCCACAGGAACCAGTAGTCGTGAAGCTTGCCGTCCTGGCTGCGCCAACCGGCAAGGACTCCGGTATCGGGATCGAGGAACGCGGGGACAAAAGCTCGCTTCAGTCTTGCGGCGCGCTGAAGATAGCGTTCCTTATCGGTATGCTGCCCGGAAAGTTGGGCCATCGCTGCCATCTCCTCCAGGGCATGGTAGGCCAGCGCATTCGAGTAGGCATCCTCGTACCCGAAGCCAATCGTATCCCACCAGTTTGCCGGACGCATGAATACGCCACCACCCGGCCTTGGAGTCCAGGATCCCGAGTTCCCCGATTGACTGAACTTCACCAGCCCATCGCCGTTCGTATCCGTGGCGAGCATGTCTTCCGCCCACTTGCGCAGGCCGTGGTAGTTTTTCTTCAGCCACTCCGTATCGTGGGTCGCAGCAACATAATCCCCTGCTGCTATCAGGAGAGACGGATAGGAATCCGAGCTTGCCGTATTCCTGCTCTGCCATGGGATGCTGGTGGCATCGAATCCGCGGTAATACGGCATCCCGCAGGCAAGAGCCCCGTGAAGATACCTGTCCAGCGACATGCGGATAAGGTCCATAGCTGTCAATCCGCGCGCGAGCGGCGGCGTGTATTTCGCCACTTCGCTATACATGTGCTGAACAAAAGCGCAAGGGTCGCTGGCGGAGTTGTTTGCCAGCACCCCATCCTCGGCCTGCACCTGGAAGATATTAAGCCAATTCCTGCGGAAACCATCGAACCGTGAATCGGACTCGATGCCCGCTCTGTGCGGATAAATCGCGACCACTGTAAATGTATAGACAATACGCGCGTTTGATTGAGTTGCGCCGGGAAAGATCACCTCGACGTAGCCCTTGTCGCGGCGATGACCTTCATATTGCAGCAGAACTGGCTCCCGGCTCTCGACCTCGATGCGCAGCGAGCCTTGTCCGGGCAAATGCAGGAGCGCAGGCAGTTGCGCCTGTCCGCCATCCACCATCGCCAAAAGCGTGGCGTGCGACTTATCCGGATCAAACCGCAATACGACTGGCTGTTCTGGTGCGTCCGCCCGATATGTGCTTGCCATCTCAAACGAATGCGATGAAAACTTGAACTGCCAGTCGGAGTTTATGTTGACAGAAGATTCTCCCGGCGAGACTGTCTGGGAGGCGGGCTTCGCCTCCGGCGGAGAGAGAGCGTTCGGCTGGAACTCTCCTTTTCCGAGCGAATCCACCGACAGAGATTCGACCGCTGTGCCATCCGGTGTGAGTGTCACCGAATAATACGGCGTCTTGACTTCTCGTTGCGCCGCCGAGGCTATTCCTATCGCAGCAATCGACCAGACAACAACAGCAATACGAGCAAACGATGTAATCATGAATTTTCCGACTCTTCTTGGAGTTCACATCTACTTGGGTTCGAAGACACCGTCCAGTCCACATTTTCCCTTCATTGGGACAAACGCTACTCAACGGAATATCCGGAGATAAATCTCGATATCACGCTGGCGCAGTGCTCACCTTTCATTCCGCAGAGGACACTAGCTCCATACTCCAACGCAGTAAAGCCAAATAATTAGGCAGACTCAATATTGCGTTAGGCGCAATATTCTAGCGTCGCCTTCATTCTATAAAGACCCAAAATGCGCTCAATAACTGGAATTCAAGCGGGTGCGCGCGTATTTGCGCCTGTCGCAATATTATTCTTCTTCTCCTGGTCTCCCCGATGCGATAATTTTCTCGCTATGGCAAACCGCAAAAACAAGAAGTTATCCGGATCGTCGCATACGCTCGAGGGCGTTTCCCGCGCGTGCAAAATCCTGCGCGTGTTTGAAGATGACCGGCAGGCGTTTTCTCTTGCCGAAGTCGTGGAGCACACGGAGTTGGAACGCACAGTGTGTTTCCGGTTACTTCGAACACTGGAGGAACAAGGTCTGCTTCGCCGTAGCGATCATAGGAAATACGCCTCCAATATACGGATTTTGAGCGGCAAGCGCTTCCGCATAGGATACGCGTCCCAGACCAACGATTCATTTTGCACCGCACTCGCGCAAGGATTGCGCTGGGCTGCCGCATCGCGGCCAGTAGACCTGATTGAAGTCGAGAATCGATACAGCATCAAAGTCGCACTTAAGAATGCGGAATACTTAGTAAAAGGAGGCGTCGATCTCGCCATCGAGTTTCAGACATATGAGCGCATTGGGACGAAAGTAGCGCAGTTTTTTGAGAACGCAAAAATTCCACTCATCGCTGTCGAGATACCTCATCCAAGTGCTGTGTTTCTTGGCGTCGATAATCAGCGTGCCGGCGCAGTGGCGGGCAAGGCTCTTCTCAAAGCTGCGCAAGCGCATTGGGAGGGAAGATGCGACGAGGTGCTCTTTCTTGACTTGGAAATCGCCGGATCTCTTCCGCATCTGCGTCTCACCAGTGCGCAAAATGTCCTGCGAAGCGGCCTTCATAATGACTGCATTCTGACCCATCTTGATTCACGCGGAGAGTTTGTTCGTTCTTTTGAGCTTACCCGCCGCCATCTCCAATTGGTGCCCAAGCGCCATACCATTATCATGGGCATCAACGACTACGCAGTCCTTGGCGCCCTGCGTGCGTTCGAAGAAGCGGGACGAAGCAACATGTGCCTTGCGGCGAGCTATGGCGGCGGCCCTGAGGCGCGCCGCGAACTTCGGCTTCCGAATTCGCGATTGATTGCCGCTATCGCGTTCTTTCCGGAGAAGTACGGGGAAAGCCTGCTTTTGCTGGCTCTCGATATCCTGAATAAAAGAACCACTCCTCCAGCGATCTACATGCCCGTACAGCTACTCACGCGAAAGAACGTCGACGAGTTTTACCCCCAGGACACCCTGACCAGTCCAATGGCAGAGAGCATAAGTTCCTGAGATATTTGTAGTGCTCTCTTCTTGGAATTTTGCATTTCGCGAAAAGATTGCGTCTGGCGCAATGCCACACGTAGGCGTGCCAAGCGCAGAGCAGATTCTCTGGCTAAAGCCGCCCCTGCATAGGCACTAGAGATCGCGCAATCGACCAATCAAGCGGCGCATCGGTTGTCGGCAACGCCTCTCTGGCCCAAACGGCGCTGAGCCTATTGCTTTCTCCAGTTCGTTTCCACACGAGCATAAACTCCGCCAGGTAAAGCGAAGCGCGAATCTTGAGGGAGTCGGCCTTCTGGAGCTTTTCTACATTGCGAAATGATTGCGTCTGGCGCAAATCCTGTCTGTACTCACAATTAAACTTTACAGCCCTTAGAACTTCCCTTTAGTGTTCGTCATCGAGAACGGGAAGACGCCGAGCCATGGGCTGGAATAAAGATGGAACATCTCGCCATCGGGCGGCAGGATCGTGGTGCGACTATTTTGATGCCTCGGATTAGTTGATATGAGATGCAACAGCAGAAAAGAAAGCAAGAACTCAACAACACTTAAAGAAATACGGAATCTTATCGTGAGAATTCTTCGAAAGATACCAAGGTATGCGGCAGTTGCCCTTGCATTCATTATTTTGTGTCAGGCAGGAAAGAGCCAGTCAACGAGCGGCTACCGTGATGTTGCGTTCTGGCGTGAACCGGGGGTGCAGGTCCAGTACAGCTCATTCCTGTTTCGAAGTAAAAAGGCCGAGGAGCAGGTTCCGTGCCCAGTGAATCATGGGGTAGATGCTGCCGATGCGCTAGGGCCGTGCCACTGGCAGAGCAACCAGTTCCAACATCTGCCGCAGTGGATATGGGTGCATTTCGCCGGGCCGCGGCGGATTGACAAGATGGTACTGCACGCGGTGAGCATGGCCACCAGTCCGGTTGAATTTTCAGGACAATACCTGGGCCGTGACGGGGCGTTTCACACGTTCCTTCACATTGAAGAAGCGCTCTTCGACCCGCGAACGCTTACCTATACGGTTCGTTTTGCGCCGGTCGTCACGGACAACTTTCGGCTGGTGATTGAGCGGACGACGGCGAAGGTCACGCCGCAGTCGTGGTTAGCCGAGCTGACAGAGGTGCAGGTCTTTGGTGCCGATGCGGCAGCGGATGCGGCGACTGTCTTGACTGACGCGCCGGCGAGCGCAAGCAGACCACACGCAACTCTGGCTCCTACACAGTTTGTTCCGAAGGTCGAGGATCTGGGACAGGCATTGGCAATCAGCACACCTTGGTACCGTCTGGTGCTGGATAAGCGGCAGCCGCGCATCCTTTTGTTTGCGATGGATTCTCTCGGCAAAGGCGAGTTGGACGTAAACCTGCTGCAGGAGAGCGGAGCGTACCCGATCGTCGATCCGGTGTTTCAGAGACCGATGCCTCTGGGAGCGAGCGCGCTGAAACATACGGGCAATGTATTCCGGTATGCGCCGGTGGAGATTGCGCCGGGCGTGTACGAAAAGGTGTCCATCCGAGCGGGAGCTAAGAGTTTCGACCTGTCGCTCGCTGCTGCTGCGGCGAATCGCACCGTGATGATGCGCGGCGGATTGTTCCGGTTCCAGTTCGCGGCCAACCAGACGCCGACGACCTTTGTCTCCCATCCATCGAAGCTGATGAACTATGTGGATGTGCCCACGTACCTGGCTGCGCCGGACTTTGGCACGGTGTACATCACGCGCACGGGCGACGAGGCGGCGTTCTATCGCAGACCGTCGTCGCTATTCCCGGCAACATCGTACGCGGTGGACGTTACACCTCACCAGCCGACGAGTGAAGATGGACTGAACGAGATCGGGCCGCAGCCGTGGCACACAACGCTGCACTTCGCGGTGCAGAGTTTGGAACCGCTGCCAGAGCTGGTGAGCCACGACCCGCGGCTTGTACGACTTCCGAAGTACTCGCTGGACATGACGCAGTGGCGGCCGGACACCGGCATCGTGAGCAACAGTGTGATGAGCATCAACTGTGGGCTGGCAATGCTTTTCTATGCGGAGCAGGCGGTGTGGGCTCCACATCTGGAGGACGGCATTTCTCCAATGGCGCTGGTGGGAGCTTCAGTGGATCAATATTTCAAGGGCGCGCGCGGGTACATGATGCCCAACCTGAATGTGTACTCGCCGGAGTGGAAGTCTTCACGGGAGACGCCGGCTTACCTGGTGATTTCGGCGTGGTACGTGATCCGCACGATTGGAGGCATGCCGAAGGTACACGAGTGGCTGAAGCCGATGGAGGCGGTGGCGAACCGTATCGAGGCGCATTTCGGTAGCGATGGGCTGGTGGACGAGCCGGGCAAGGAGTGGTTCGACGTTTACGGTTTTCAGGGTCCGGATGCCTTTTCGAATGCTGCCGATTACCGGGCATTCCTGTGCATGGCCGACGTGGAGATTTTGCTGGGACGGCCAGCGATGGCGAAGCGCTATCGTGACGATGCCGAACGGATCAAGGCGGTGTACTTCAAAACGTTCTTCAATCCTGCGACGGGAGTGTTGGCGGGCTGGAAATCACCGGACGGCAAGTTGCACGATTATATGTTCCCGTGGGTGAATGGGTTCGCGATCTACCAGGGGCTAGTGCCGACGGAGTCGGCGAAGGCGATCCTGCAAACGATGCTCGCGAAGATGGACAGCATTGGTTTTCACTCGTTCCAATACGGCTTGCCGACGAACCTGATTCCGATGAGCCCGGCGGATTATCTTCCGCACACAAGCGGCGCTCCGAAACAGGCCGATGGGACGGATACCTGGCAGGTCTACATGAACGGAGGTGCGACACCGCCGTACGAGTACTACTTTATTCAGGCGCTCTACCAGGCCGGGCTGGTTAAAGATGCGGAGCGGCTGCTGTGGCCGCTGATGCAGTCCTACGAAAGCGGAACCTTCAACGCCGGAATCGAGTTGCCGGAGCAGCGGCAGCGGAACCCGGTGGGCAGTGCGTTCTACATGTGGAACGGCTCAAAGGGTCGAGGCGAAGGATACCTGCCGGAGGATTGGCAGGGATTAGATGCACTCTTCACTGGCCACTTTGGCATTGGCTTTGATGAGCATGGATACTTCCTCGAGCCATGGTCTCCGCTCAAGGGACAGAAAGTCAGGTTGGAAATGCCTTATATGGGTAAAGCCGTCCCATATATAACCTCTGTCCGATCCACGGGAGACTGAGGGCGTGCATGCGGTCTTCGGAACAAATGCGTTCATTTCTAGAATGCAACCGGTTTTAAGATTCTGCAGCGCAACATCGATGTAATTCCTACGTCGGCGGATTACTCGCCGTATAAAGTCATTGTGGCGTCTAACCTGCGGCTTATAGATGACCAGACTGTCGAACGCCTACGCGCTTTTGTGGCTGGCGGAGGAACTCTGGTGCTGAACTACCGCGCTGCGACTCAAAACATTGACAACAGTATGAGAAGGACGCTTGAACCGGGTCCGTTCGCTGACATTGCAGGAGTGAAATCCGAAGCTATGCTCGACCTTGCTGAATACAACCCAGAGCATGGAGCATTCGACAGGAAGCTGGAGAGCGAGCTCGGCATCAGCTTTACAGGGACTGGCGGTGTTTTCAGGCCGCGCACAATGATCGAATCACTTGTGCTGCATGGAGCAGAGCCGATTGCGTTTGTTAATAGTGGACATATGGATGGAAAACCTGCAGTAACCCGCAACCGCTGTGAGAAGGGATGGGTCTTTTATGCCGGAGTCGATTGTATCGAAGATGAGTTTTACGAAGCTCTGGCACGCATCGTAGGAGCGGCAGCCGGACTTACGCCACTCCTTGCGGTTCCCTATGGTGTTGAGGTGACTAGCAGGCACGACGCGCAAGCCACGTATTACTTTCTTCTGAATCTGACGGAAGCCGAACACAAAAAGATCGCATTGCCACGACTGATGGATGACCTGATCGACGACCGAAAGAACATCTCGCAGATCTCTTTGGGTCCATTGGATGTTGCGGTACTTGCATCGAAGTAACACCGGCGTGAGACAACCACAGGAGACCAGCACAGAGATGTTCTTCACCTCGCCGCCCCAGGAGCGTTTCAGCCACAGGCCGTCCAAATACACTTACGGGGACTCGCCCACCAGCGGCCGCTCGCGCCACTCGTTGATCTGGCCGTAGATCTTCTGATTCAGGTCGCTGACCCGCGTGCCCCACAGCGCCTGCATGATGTCTTCCACGCGCCGCACACTCGCGCCCTCCAGTTACGTCTCGATCAGCGCTTCCTCAACCGACGGCTGGCGCTGCCGATCGCGCTCGATCATTGCGGTCTCGAACGGCAGGTTGCGCAGCTTCGGGATGATGAGCATCCCTTCGCCGGGCTTGGTCTGCAGCCGCGGGATGCGCTGCGATTAGACGGATTCAGCAGGTGCGGGATGCGTTGCGAGTGTGACGCTCTCGCTACCAAGCCACGGGTGTGTAGCCGTCAGCCGGATCGTCCCGGGCTTCTCGGTGACGCGGATCCAGACGGCGCCAGTGCCTCCGATAAGCGAGAAGGGGTTGTCGCCGATGAGTGTGGCGGGGCCTTCAAGGTTGAGAAGGACCGCGTCATTGGCGTAAGTCCGTATGGCTCCGAACTGGTCCGTGACGCGGAGGACGACGCGGGTGGTGTCGGCTCCGTCGGCGAGGAGCGTGGTGTCGTCCGGCACGAGCAAGAACTTGCGATTGGCCCCGCGGCCAGACAGTGATTTGGAGATGACTTTCTTGCCTTTGAGATACCCATCGATGCGGAGATCGCCCCACAGGCCACGGTTATGCGCCGGAAGCTTGGTGCGATCGAGGATGAAGGGCGGATAGGTCAGGTGATTGAACTGTTCGCGATCAGGATCGAGTTCAGCAAGTAGTTCCCAGGGATTGCTCTCGGCGCAGTTCTCACGCATGTAGAACTTCAGGTGGTCGCAGTTGGAGCAGACGATGGCTTGGGTGAGATGCGTGGATTCATCGGAGTTGGCCCAGTGGAACGCGGGTTCGAGGACGATCTCCTGCTCGGGGCTACACTGTGACTTATAGAAGCCGGCGGCGGGCTTGGGCTCGCGGAAGATGTCCATGACGCCGTGATAGCAGATGCGATCTCCAGCTCCGAAGTTGTCGTGAGTGTTGTAGTCGAAGGCGCACCAGCCAATGCCACCGGCGTACTGCGGATCGGAGGCGATCTGATTGTGAATGCGGGCGTGGCGCAGAGTGTGCTCGCGTTGGCGCTCGTCGTCGTCGGTGGTCTTGGTGGGATAGGTATGTCCGACGAACTCGGTGTTGAGATAGCGCGGATGGTTTGGCTTGCGCAGAGGGAAGCCGAAATCATTGATGGTGAAGACGTCTTCAAGCAGTTCAGAAGCCGCGAAGTTGCGGATGCCGCCGGTCTGGCGGGTGGGGTCGAGCAGGTGCGCGAGCTTGTTGGTGCGCGTATAGAAGTCGTGGTCGTCTTTGGACTCGTTGATACGCACGCACCAGAGAATGATCGATGGATGGTTCCAGTCGCGGCGGATCATGCGGCCGACGTTGTCGATCGCGATCTCTTTCCAGGGCTCGTCGCCGATATGCTGCCAGCCGGGGATTTCTTCGAGTACGAGCAGGCCGAGTTCATCGCAGGCATCCAGGAAATGGCGCGACTGCGGGTAGTGCGATGTGCGGACGATGTTGCAGTGAAGCTGCCGGCGAAGGATTTTCGCATCCTGACGCTGCACGCGGGCGGGCATGGCCTGGCCGACGAACGGAAACATCTGATGACGGTCGAGGCCGCGCAGCTTGAGGATCTTGCCGTTGAGCGAGAAGCCGTGGTCGGTAAACATGGCTTCGCGGAAGCCGAAGCGACGGCTGTCTTCGTCGAGCGCATGGCCCTCTTTGCTCAGGCGGACGTTGACCGTGTAGAGGTGCGGGTGGTCGACGTCCCATAGCTGGATGTCGTCCAAAGGTTCGAAGGCGATGGTGTGGCGGGCAGGGTCGTGGATGGTTTCCGTGCTCGCGTGAACTGGAGCGGGATGCTTGGGAGCGGCGCCGGTATTGGCGTTGGGGACCGATGAGTGAGCGGCTGCCTTCGTGGCGTGGGCGATAGGCTTGCCCTCGTGGAAGAGCTGGGCTTCGAGTATGAGGCCTTCGGCCGCGCCGCCGGCGAGGAAGCAGTCGACTTCGAGTGAGGGTTTGGCGCTGAGCGCATCGATGGAACGGACGAAGACGTTGTCGATCCAGGTAGTGGGGACGACGCGCAGAGCGACTTCGCGATAGATACCGCCGAAGGTGAGGTAGTCGACCGCGTGGCCGAAGGGAGGAATGTCGGAGCGCTCGGTAGAGTCAAGCTGTACGACGAGGACGTTGTTGCCGCTGGAGCGCAAATGCGGCGTGAGTTCGAAAGAAAAGGGCGTGTAGCCACCCTTGTATTCGCCGAGCAGAACTCCGTTGATCCAGACAGTCGAGGCGATCATGGCTCCTTCGAAGTCGACGAAGACGCGCTTACCTCGCGCAGCGGACGGAGTTCTAAACGTGCGGCGGTAGGTGGAAACGAACTCGTAGATCGCGTCATCGAAGTTGTGCCAAGGTACGCGCGTGTTGGCGTGGGGAAGGACGACACGCTCGAATTGGCTATCATCAAAGGAGGAAGCTTGCGCAGCTTCGACCTTGTGGGGTGTGTAGCGCCAGCCGCGGTTGATCGGCAGGATCAGGCGACCCTGTGCCGTCGGTTCGGCGGCGCGGGCAGAGGTGTCGGGCATGGCGGAAGCTGCAAGGGCGGTGCTGGCGGTTTTGAGAAAGCTGCGTCTATCCATAAGCTCGTTGCGTTGCGGGTTCCACTGTACAAGACCGGCGCTGATTCACACCAGTCGCGGGCCGTTATTCCTTCGGACGGAGAGTACGTTGCCAGATGAGTCCCCGTCGAACGAGAGATGCGGAAGCAGCGCTGGACGATTTCAGATGCTTCCCGCTTCTTGTTGCCAAGCCTATCCTTCGTAATTCGTAGTGAAGTGATATCTTCCGGACTCTACTTCGAAGACTGGCCCGTTGCCACTCATCAATAAGAATTGAACACCACTCACCTTCTTCGCGGGTGTGCTGCCTTCTCTGATGGAGTCCCGGTCACCGACCGGGAAAAACACTTTAGCTTTCGTGCCTACTGGTATTGCAACGTCAAGCCGAAATTCACGGCCTCGCAACGCCCACTCAATCTCGATCGCGCCACGTACTGAAAGGTACGTGGCCCGGCACGAGGACACCTCTTTTGTCGGCCGTGGTCGGATTGTCATTGATTTGTAACCTGGGTCTTCTTGATCGGGGTTAAGGCCGGCAACATTTCTCCATAGCCACTCGCCAACCCCGCTGTGCGTCCAGTGACAAAGAGATTGATTGCGATTGCTGGCGTCAAAACTCTCCCAGAATGTTGTCCCATTCTCCGCCATGAAGCCCCAGGATGGCTTTGTACGCGTGTTCACCATCCGTGACGCCTCTGAATGATCTCCATGATCGGACAGTGCTAAAAGCAACTCGGTGCTGCTCCAGAAACCGGTCGTCGGATGGTACTCATTACGGCCGATTGCCTCAACCAATCGCATCATCGACTTCGATCTAAGTGGTTCGTCCAGGAGATCGAAATGCAGCGCGAGCGCATAACACCCTTGCGCATCGTTGGCGATTCGCCCGTCAGAAGTAACATAGGCTTCGACGAACGCATGCTTGATCTGTTCGAACAACTTGCGATACCGGATCGCGTCATCGTGGTAGCCAAGTCCTGCAGCCATCTTTGACACAAGGTCGACTGAGTGGGCAAAAAAGGCCGTGGATCCCACCTCCTTCGGTGTAGAGGGTGTTCCGGCACTGAGCCAATCGCCCCAGTCGTTTCCTCGTGCATTTTCCCAGAGACAGTCGGGGTTGTGCCGGCGCACAAAATCCACCCACCTTCTCGCCGAGGCATAATGCTCATCGAGAATGCGACGATCTCCATAATTTACGTAAACTTGCCACGGTAAAGAGACGCCCGCATCGGCCCACCCCGGCGAACCGACTGAACGATTGGTATCGCGCAACGCATCATGCGGCGTGATATCGCAATAACGACCATCCGCAGTTTGCTCATCGCGAATGTCAATCGCGTACTTCGTAAAGAATCCCGTCGCATCCATATTAAAGATGGCTGTTTGTACGCACGGGCGAATATCTCCTAGCCATGCGAAGCGTTCACTACGCCCTGCACACGCCGCCGGGACATCGAACAGGAGATTCGACTGCGTTCTGCGGGCAGCATCCATAATTCGGTTAAATAAGCCGTTGGAGCACGAGAAGTCTCCAACGGTTTCAATGTCGCTATGGATCCAGATTGCCAACAGCGCGTCCTTCGCAGGCGCTCCGGTTAATCCTGTGACTTCAACATAACGAAATCCGTGATAGGTGAAGTGAGGCTCAAGTACGCGATCTAATTTTCCATCTAGGATGTAGTCTTCCTCCGCTGCGACTCCCCAGAGGCTCCTGACATCGATCATCCCATCGGGGCCGATCTTCTCCGCGTGACGCAACCTGACGACCGTCCCGGCGGCGGCGTCCTTGATTTTTAAGCGGCAATATCCCGAAATCTCCTGGCCAAAGTCATAAACGAACACATTGGGCTTCACCTCTCTCATCGAGATTGGCTGAATGGTTTGAACGCGGCGCACCGGCTGGCAGCGCGGCCAAACCAAAAGGACCTGGTCTCGCGGTTCGCAATATGCAGTCTTCCAGTCGCCATCATCGAACCTGGACTCGTTCCACCCAGCAAGCTCTCTTCGGCAGTCGTACCCTTCACCGTCCAACAGATCGGACCACAGGATCGGTCCGGACAAGGTCGTCTTCCATTTCTCGTCGGTAACAATCGTGACCCGACGTCCATCCGCTAAATCAATCTCCAATTGCGCCAGGAGCAATGGGAAGAAACCATCAATACATCTCAATTTGTGAAGATTCATGTGGCCCGCATACCAGCCATATCCTAAAAGAGTGCCTAATGCGTTTGATCCTCTTCTCAAGCAATCAGTAACGTCATACGTCTGGTATTCAATTCGCTTCGCATAGTCTGTGTAACCGGGTGCAAGCATCTGATCGCCTATTCGCGTTCCGTTAATGTAGAACTCGTAGAATCCCCGCGCGGTGACGAAGAGGCGCGCGCGCCGAATAGGCTCGCTTAGGATGAATTCTCTTCTTAGCATGGGCACGCGAGAAACAGTCCGGTTTCCCGGCACTCCAGGAAATGCGACTGTAACTTCCTTCGAGTCCGCAGACAACTCGACAGCGCTTTTGCCTTTTCCCAGGTATGACTGGGAGTACTCGCTTGACTCGATTGAATCTGAACACGAGATCCTGGCCGCACACGATATGCACGTCTGGCCATCGTACGCACAAAATCCTCCCAACGCGACACCGTAGTCGCTGCCAGCCCACTTCGCGAGTTTTGTGATCGTTAGTTTGATATAACGCGCTTGGACGCGTGCAAACTCAAACCGGCAAGCTGGCGTCCGTGGAGCGACGAAGTCTCCGTCGGTTCGGTCAACGACCGTACGCGCGTCAGAGAAGTCTTGCTCGGATGCGGTCTCCACCTTGAAGCGCAGTGGATACATCAACGTGCGGAAGTCGCTATTCAGCCCCTCCGGGCGAGCCGGTATGATGTCAACTGAATCGACTCTCTGCGTTGAACCAAGATCGATGGTTATCCATTTCTCGATATTTGGATCTTTCGTCAACTGGCTACGATAGCAGTGAATTGGCGTCAGAGGACGATTGGCCGGGTCCGCTAACACTGCATCGCCGACCCACTTCGCCTGCCATTCCTCCGGGTGCAGCAGCCCCATGGTCCAACTGTCCGTGTCACTCCACCTGGACGACCTTCCATCTTTGTCCCATGTCATTACTTTCCAGAAGCACTCTTGCCGCGATCCTAGAGGAACACCGCCGTACTCGATCTGCACGGTCTGATCCGACAACACCCGCCCGCTATCCCAGAGGTTTGCCTTCCCCTGCGCGAGCAGGCTCCGATCGGAAGCCACCAGGATTCGATATGCGGTTTGACGCTCACCGCGCCGTGAAGAGTGAAGCTGCCAAAACAGTCGCGGCCTGAGCACGTCAATGCCGACTGGGTTATCCCGGTACTCGCATTTCAAACGTACGACCTGCATTCTTTCGTGCCGAACGTCGGTCAGAGGTCCAATAGAATTGAGAGCCAAGCTGCTCCACGCGCGTCGCGGCAGCGCACCTAACAGTGTCATCATTGTGCCGGAACTTAGCAGCCTTCGTCTTGAAATCATCTTTTCAGCTTCCTTACTTGAGCGTTTCCAAAATCCTCCCAGCAGCGCGCGACCGCGTGCGCTGGGATCCACGGGCCGCCGGTTTCGGTATATCCCGACGAATCATACTGAACTTGTTTCGCGCTGGAGCCTATGCAGATCTCGAACTGCTTGATGCGTTTGAGCATCAGCTCATTACCTTGAGTTGAGTTGGACCAATAAGCCCTGCCGACATCAGCCCTGAGGGATTCTCCGTAGGACCTGCACGAAATGTGCGAGGTTCGCGCATCGCCATGCAATTGAAGAGCGCATTACTGACTGCAATCTCCAGCCGGTTCTCTCCCGGTTGAACAAAGTCTGTGATGTCCACCTCGTAGGGACGAAGTAACAACGTTCCGGCGGCTTTGCCGTTTACGGTTACCTCGGCAACGTCTCTCACATTGCCTAGATCGAGAACCAGCCAGCTGTCGGCATCCATACGATCCACAGAGAAAGTCGTCGTGTACACCGCACGCCCGGATAAGCCGCGCAGCTCGCTGTCGAGCGACCAGTCAATCAGCGTAGGCAAATCACGATTGATCGTCGCGGTTTTGCTGGACGCGAAATACCCTGTCGCGTTCAGCTTCCACCCGCCACTTCCAACGGGCATCGATCTCTTCAATTTTGTGACAGTTTGTTTCGTTGCCGCAGAAGCCGGCGCCTGTATGTCTGGATCGAAGACGATCAGCGCCGAAGCAAGCGGCTGCAGGTCGAATTCAACTTCTATCCAGTTTCCCTTACGCCGGTAGCTCGTGAGCGCAGCCATCTTGCACGCTCCAGTCTTACCGGGGCCTATCTCGCCTGTCCATGGATCCCACAGCTCAGGTGCTCCCTCCGTTTTGAACTCCGCATGAACATGCTGGCGCGCATCCGAACTGTTGCGCAGGAAGAACGCATTCATCGATCCGAGCCTCTTCCACAGGAACGGCAGCGCTCTGCTATGGAACCTTACGTCCGGTTCTACCACTGTATTCAACAACGAAACTGCGCCCGTCACATCGGCCGCGAAATGCGCATTTGACTCGCTGCGCAGACCGCGCATAGCCGCCTGTACACGCTGCGTATTTCGTTCGTTGCCCAACAATCCATCCGCGCGGTCTGGGACTTCGCCTGCAAAGACAATTGGCAGGCCGGCACTCGCGAAACTCTCGAGCTTCTCCGCCAGCCCGGCGTCGATCGCGGCTAGTCCAGGCAGAATCAGCGCCCGATATCGCGCGCCGCCCGCTGTTGTCAGCATGCGATCGCGCACGGAGCAGCGCGAGAGCGACGCCGCGTTGATGTGGTCGTAGTTGTATCCCGCATCCATCAGCGCCTGGTTCAGCCGCGGGGCGGGCGGCACTTCCTCCGAGCCATGTACTAGGTCATTGCGATACAAAGCGACCGTCGCAATATTGGTCCCGATCTGCGACAGGAACTGTACGCGCGCCATGTAATCATTGAGCCTCCTTAGGAACGGCCAGAAAGGATTCATCTCGTTCAGCGCCGACGAGTAATTCCCTTCGCCGTAGTGCCCGCTAAACGGATGCCATCCGGGCGAAGGAACCTCCGGAACGATATACGGAAAACCGTGATAGACAACTGCATTTACACCGGCGGTCAACAGCTCGTCGGCTGCAAGCTTCACCTTCTCAGGAGTCGTCTGATATGGAACCGTCGGCCAGACAAACGATTCGCTTCCTACGATCGCACGGCCGTAGACGTGCGCCGCCGAGGCCGCCATCTTCAAAAAGTCATATCCGCCCTGATCGTAAAGGTCCTCCGTTTCCGGAATGTCCGCCTCGCCGTAAATGCGAAGCACATCGGTCGGCGAGCCATGCGCCTGTGTGCGCGAAAGCAGCTTGTGCTCGTGCGCCCACTTGTTGAACTCGCCATAAAATCGCTCCGCCATCAGGTCTGAGACTGTCTGCCAGTAGTCGTGCCGTATCTGATCTCCCACTTTCAACATGTCGAAGATAGGAAGGTCAACGTACTCGCCGAATGGCTCGCTGGTCGTCTGCACCTTCAAAATGGGAAGGTATGGTGTCAGGTCGTATCCACGCCGCCGACGGAACTCCTGGACGAAATCGTCGCTCCAGAAGAGACTCGCCCTCACCTCCAGGCTATCGCAGAACACTGCGCGCAGGCCGTTGCCAAAGTACTCGCCAAGATAAGGAATCGCGGCGTCTCCCACGCGTCTTGCGTGCGCCCGAAAAGCCTCGGCACTCAAATGATCCATCACGAGTTGCGGCCCCTCGCCCGCAGCGCCATTCACTCTCTGCATCGTCGGCACGGAGCAAAAAACGAAGAGCTGCCATGTTCCAGATGGTACATCCCATCGAAGGGTGCCGTCTGGCTTCATGTGTTCGGTCAGGTCGATCGATGTGCCAGCCTCCAATTGGCCGGGCTTCACCACCTTGTGGCCGCGGTCGCCTGGTTGATGATAGATCCACTCGGCATCTTCACCGCTCACAGCCACCACGGCCACCAGCTTCGTGCGTTTCTCCACACGCTCCGCCCATCCGTCCGGCAGCCCGTTCAGAACGTCGGCTCCATGCAACGGATCACCGTCGGTCACCGAGGGAATTTGCAGCTTCTGGCTGAGCATTGCTGGCCCACTTACCGACAAATGCGTTGAGCGCAGTTCCACGGAGGCAAGCTCGGGCGTGATCGCATCCCCACCCCCGAACGGCCACCCTGACCCGAACGTGTAATCAATAAATATCCCGCGTTTGCGTGCCTCATCCGCAGCGACGCGCACGTGGCGAAAAAAGGAAGGCGTTGCAAAGCCGTCGATCTGCTGTATTTGCGCTGCGGAGAACGCCTTGGCGTCGAGACTCTTGAAGAACGCCTGAATTTCTGCGCCGCCAAAGCCGGCCTGGTCCAGCACACCAACCTCGCGCCGAAGCTCCTCCTCCAATACATAGTTGCCTGGCCACCACCAACGTACCAGGGGTCGATACTTCTTAGGTGTGGATTGAAACAGTTGCCGAACGGAGTCGCCGTCGACGCCCATAGAATCCAAACCGGCCGGAAAAACCGCGGAATTTTGCGCCACACCATCAAGGCTTCGAAAGGTTATCGCTCCACTCGTCAAAGCGGCATTGCAGAGAAATCTTCTACGGCTCTGTTTCCTCACGAATTGTTTCTTCCTCTCGCGCGATCAATATCTCGTGGGCGGACCTGTAAGGTCCGCCCATAAGTTCCACCTCTCAAAAAGCAGCATGCAGGGACAATTGGAGGAAACGCGCTCCGCCAATACCGGCGACGCCGAAGTTGGGACTCGTTAACGTAACGTTTGGGTTGGTGTTCCACGATTCATTGAAGGGATCAAACGCGTCGACTCTGAAGGTTACCGAGCGCGTTTCGCCCAATGGAAAGGTTTTGAACAGAGACAAGGATGTTGAAGTGGATTTTGGTCCGATCAAGTCATTCCGGGGCGCAGAACCGAACTGATAAATCGAGGGCTGAGAATAGCACGCTTTGTTAAACCATTCTTTTTGTGACCGCCCAGGGAAATTCATTGCATTGCAGGACCGATTAGCGCGTCCTCCATGGTATGCGCCCGTAGTCGAGACATCTGATGTAGTTACCGTCATCGGCAAGCCACTTAATACCTGAACCACGCCGCTAACCAACCAGCCTCCGAACGCCCCGTTCAGAAGGCCGTTATTCGTGCGGATAAGAGTATTATGCCGTCCGATGATAGGTATCTGCGTCTGCCCTCCAACTTTCACTACATACGTCCGATTGAATGAGGACCGAGCATACTCAGAACCGAGATTGTAAAGATTCTGCGGTACGTCCTGCTCACTTGACGCATCATCAAGCGATTTGGAAAAAACAGCGTTGGCAAACACACTCGACTCATTCGCAAAATTGCCGCGTACTGTGCCCTCAAGACCGTTGTAATTGGCGTATCCGCTGTTGGTAGCCTCGAGAACATCTCCGACCCATTGGTAGGGTCGACGGGCCGCCAAGCTCGCAGGGTTTTTGGGATCAGCCGGAAGGTAGGCTTGGTTGGCATTGATGCGTCTCATCGTATGGAATGTATTGCTCCCAACATAATCAACTTCGGCAACTGTATGGTTTCCAAAAGATTGCTCAATCGATAGGTTGCGTTCCTGGACGTAAGGCGTTGGCATGTAGAGCGCTTCTGTATAGGGTGCGTTCGAACTAACTGGAGGATTGGCAATTAGGGTGTCCTCGACTGGAACAGCCTGAGCAACAGTGTAAAGATTAGACTCGGCGTGGTAATTCGGCGGATTGGCCATCATGAACTGGAGTTCGTTGTATTGAATTCCGGCGTAGTAGATTCCGTATCCGCCGCGAATGCTGGTTGTGGGCCTTAGGCTATACGCGAAGCCTATGCGGGGAGCCCAATTATTGTAGGTTTGGCGAAAGCTCCCAGGGTGATTGGTATTTGTTGCAACATCGTATATATTCGAGTGACCATCCTTGTCCGCTGGCGACCCAAAATAATCATATCGAATCCCCAGGTTTAGGGTAAGTTTCTTAGTTACCCGCCAGTCATCCTGAATATATGGCATAACATTGTATTGGCGGAAATATGCCGCCGTACTTCCTACGCTGCCCAAAGCTTGGTCCGGAAAGCCCAGAAGCAGGTCGGCGACTGAGTTGCCCCCCGATCGTTTCAAGGCATGATTAGACGTGTATTGGCCATTGAAAAGGAAGCGGCCGTTATTGTTGAGTATCCAGTTGCCGTCGAATTGAATTCGGTCCAGCTCTGCTCCCGCAAATATGGTATGTCGCCCATGAGTGAATGTCAGTTCGTCAGAATACTGAAAAAGGTTCTGAGTCGCACCCTGAACGGACGGGTTCCATCCAGCGTAGCCTCCCGTGGTAAGACTTATATTGGGAGGGAGCCATTGACTCTGAGGCGTGCCTGCCAAAGCGGTGAGACCATAGGACAGAGGTCCCCCCCCCTTACCTACACCCTCCACCTCGTTAAAGACAACGCTGCGATTATAGCCGACGCGGAAAACGTTGACCATGGACGGATTGACAACGTGTGTCTCCTCAATATATGCGTTTTTCGCGCGGGTCTGATAGTACGAGTTGAATGTCGGCAGGGTGAAAATATTTTGGGTGACAGTAGCGGGATCGCTCGTCATATACGCGCCATAAAGTCTATCGTGTTCCCCAATAGTGTAGTCCAACCTCCCAAGATATGAATCGAAGTTGACTGTGCTATATAGGATCTTCTGAAAATTTGTCCCGGTGATCGCGCTCTCCGTGGGCGCGGGAAAGAACGCCAATATCTTGGTAGCAAAGGAGGTAATTCGTGCGGCCGGGATCTGGTTATTTGGGAACGGACTGATAGCGCCCGTAGTAGGGTTGTAAGTTGCGGGGTCATAGATCGTCGTGGACAGTGCGGAGAAGTCACCCATGCGTTCCGCAGCCGTTGGGACAACGTTGTTAGATCTAGCTGTGTTGTGCTGTCGATGCCCGCTATAAGCAAAGAAAAAGAAGAGCCGATTATGAAGAATCGGGCCTCCAATATCTCCGCCAAACTGGTTATATCGCACTGGTGCTTTCTTAACTTTGATTTCACCGATCGCGTTAAACGCGTCGTTTTGGAGGTATTCGTAAAGGGTACCGTGAAAGGCATTCGTTCCGCTCTTCGCGATTACATTGACGACATTGGGGGAATCGAAACGGGCCGATGCTCCATTGCGAATGATCGAAACCTCCTGAGCAGATCCAATGGGCGGCTGGTAGTTGGCGGTCCTGGTCAGCATATTGACATTGGTAACGCCATCCTGCAAATACTGCGTGGTACCGAAAACGCTGCCGCCAATCGTTAGAGAATTACTCTGTTCATGGAAGTAATCGATATCGTTACTGTCGTTGCCGGCATACGCGGCGACATTAGCGCCATATGTCAGGACCGAAAACAGCGTCAGCCCATTGGAGGGCAGGTTTTCGATCTCCTTTGCACTTATCGTTTCGGCGAGTTCGTGGGTATCGGTGTCGATGTGGGCAGCCGCATCAGTAACAGTGATCGTTGTGCTGACGTTTCCGGTCTTCAGGGCCGCGTCCCACCGGATTGCACGATTGATTGGCACGACCAGCTCTGTATTGAGAGCTGCAAAACCCGTGGCTGTGATCGCCGCTCGATAATTGCCGGGAGACAAATTCGGCAAACTATAGACACCGGCCGCGTTAGTAACGACAGTTCGCACAGCGCCCGTGCTTTCGTTGGTAACGGTAACGGTCGCATTGGGCAAGGCCGCTCCAGATTGGTCCGTAACGATTCCATCAATGGAGCCGGCTGTAGACTGGCTCCATCCGGCCGCACACAATATCAGCGCAAAGGCTACGACCATGTAGACTGGTTTGCTTCGCGGGATTCTCAGAAAAAGATTTCGTATCGGTTTGATGTGGGTCATATTATGGTCTCCTGTGCGCCGGTTAAACCGGCGAGGTGAATTGAGGCACATGCAGAGTCCCGTTTTTCGGCCGCGCAGAATGCCTGCTTTTCAATTCAGTGCATACGGCTGGACTCTTTGATTACGGGGAAACGGTAGGTGGCAGGCTCGCGAGCAGTAAAGATCAATCACGTCCTGGAGTTCACTTTGCGTCAGGCGCAATAATTTGAAAAAGGCGACATTTTAGTGCGGAGGCATATCAACTATCTCAGTGATCTCGTACTTCCTGTTCACGGACTGCTATTACAGTGCCCCCCGCGATTGAGTAATTGCCTGTCCACATGTTGCTTCGGTCGCTTCTTCGGCGCAGGCTTTGTACGCAAGGAGGAAATCTTTAGGCGTTTACAGCGAGGCGACTGATTCCTCACGTCCCAAATGGTCAACAAATTAGCGCACCAACCGGCTTCAGGAGCATAGCCGAGAAATGAAAGATATTGCGTCAGGCGCAATCCATGTATTTGCGGATTTTATCGGTTGTCCAATCTCCAAGGTTTGGGTTTGACTATATCCGTGCCCTTAAGGACCCGGGAGATAAACATTCGATGAAGATCGCGGCCATCCGGCTTTATAAAATCCGATCAGGAAACACAGGAGAACGCGGAGCTGAATTTAGTGAATCGCAATACTGGGGCGGCGGCTGGCAAACCCACGCGCTGATCGCCAATCCCATGTCGGTGTATCCGAAGTACGCCCGCCTGCGCTCACTGTGGATGGGCCCTGGTCAGGATCCCTATGCCATCGAGATCCTAACCGACGAAGGCGTGACCGGCTTCGCGGCGAATTATGGCGGTGGGGAAGCAGCTTGTCTCGTGATCGCGAAGCACTTCAAGCGCTTCCTCATTGGCGAAGATCCTTTCAATATCGAAAAACTTTGGGACCAGATGTACCGCTCAACCTTGCCATATGGGTTAGGCGGAGTAACGGCCATGGCCATGAGCGGTGTGGACCTGGCGCTATGGGACCTGATGGGCAAGGCCCTCAAACAACCTGTTTACAAGCTGCTCGGCGGGCAGACGAAGGAATCCATTCCCTGCTACGTGACAACTCACCCCGAGCTGGTTTCGAGCTGGAAGAACACAGGATTTCTCGGAGTGAAGATCGCTGCTCCGTGGGGCATTGCTGACCGGCGCGATGGCCTAATCAAAATGCAGCGCTGCATCGAACATTGCCGACGTGAACTCGGCGACGAGATGGAGTTGATGGTTGACTGTTATCTATCGTGGGATGTTGAGTTCGCCACCCGGCTCGCCGCGCGCGTGCGCGACGTCGATGTGAAGTGGTTCGAAGACCCTCTTGAGAATGGCTCGGCCGAGAGGATGAACGCCGAACTCCGGTCGCTCATCTCGCCCATCCAGGTGGCCATCGGTAATCTGGAGTATGACTATAAAGCGTTCGCGGCAATTCTGGCGGCGCGCGCCTGCGACGTCATCCAGCCTGAGTTGCAATGGTGCGGCGGCCTGACGGCCGTGCGCCGCATTGCGGCAATCGCAAAGCCCTATGGCGTTCCGGTAATCCCGCACGGAGCGGGAGTCTACAACTACCACTTCGTGCAGTCCAACCTGAATTCGCCATTCGCCGAGTATCTGTCGGTTGACGATGGCACAACGGTTCGTCCCATCTTCGATGCCGTCATCGGCGAGCCGCTGCCCGTCGATGGTCATGTGACCTTGACCGATGCACCAGGTTTCGGAGTGGAGCTCAACCGTGACCTGATTCAGCCGATGGAGTTTTAGCGCGACCCAGCGTCCTAGGAGATTCCGGTGAAGGATAAAATCAAATGCGGAGTGCTCGGCGCAGGCTGGTGGGCGACCTTCGCTCACATCCCGGCGCTGCTCAGCCATCCCCACGCCGAGCTTGTGGCCATCCAGAAGAACGACGGCGAGCAGGCGCGCAAGGTCGCGACGGATTTCGGCGTGCCGCACGCCTGCACCACCAGCGCCGAGCTATTGGCGGTCGATGGCCTGCAGGCGGTAATCGTCAGCAGCAGCCCTCACCTGCATTTCGCGCAGGCAAAAGCAGCGCTCGAGGCCGGCAAGCACGTGCTCGTCGAAAAGCCGATGACCTTCACCGCCGTTGAGGCCTGGCGTCTGCATGATCTTGCACAGAAGCGCAATCTTCAATTTCTTATCAGTTGTCCCTGGCACTACACCGCCCATGCCGCTGCGGCCCAGCGCTTGATCAGCGAAGGCCGGCTCGGCGCGCTGCGCATGATCAGCGTGTTGATGACCAATCCCGTCAGCCGCCTCATCCGCGGCGAAAACACCGTCCCCACCCACAACGGAGGAGCTCCCTATCTGCAGCCCCAGACCGGCACCTACAGCGATCCTGCCATCGCCGGCGGCGGCCAGATTTACGCACAGGTCTGTCATGTGGCCGCATATCTTTCCTTCCTTACCGGTGTGCCGGCAAGCGATGTCTTCGCCCGTTTCCATGACGACGGCGCGAAGCTTGACATCTACGATGCGCTGAACATTCGAATGGAAAGCGGCACGCTGGCAACGATCGCAAGCACCGGAGCCACCAGCCTGAACCTGCGCACCTACGAGGTACGCATCTTCGGCACAGAAGGATTGCTTTACCTGGATCTTTGGCGAGGCACGATGGAGTTCACGAGCATGAACGGCGAGGTCGAGCTGTATCCGCCGCTTTCTCCGGACGAAATCTATCCGCACAAGGCGCCTGCCATCAACCTCATTGATTCAATTGTTGACCCATCCTGCAACCGCTCGCCTTCCTGGCTCGGCGTGGCAGCCATGGAAATGGTTGAAGCCGCCTGCATCTCGGCAAGGAATGGCCAGAACGTCCCGATTCCCAGCCTCACGGAGCAACCTGTATGACAGCTCTCAAACTGCGAGGAATTACCTGGAATCACAGCCGTGCACTGCCGCCCCTGGTTGTCGCTTCGCAGCGGTACGAGGAACTGCACCCACAGATACGCATCCAATGGGAAAAACGCACCCTCGACGAGTTCGGCCATGCCAACCTTGCCGATCTCGCACAGCGATACGACCTGCTGATCGTCGATCACCCCATGCTCGGCGAGGTGCATCGTGACGGTATTCTGCTGGACCTGAAACCTCACTTGCAGCCCGAGAGTCTCACCTCGATGCGAGGCGATGCTCTCGGGCCATCCTTCGAAAGCTATCATTACAAGGACAGCCTCTATGCGTTGCCAATCGATGCTGCAGCGCCCGCAGCCAGCTACCGCCCCGACCTGCTGGAGCGCATCGGCAAGCAACCGCCCGCAACATGGGATGAGTTGATCGAACTGGCCCGCGCCGGCGCGGTCTGCATGCCCGCATTTCCCGCCGACTTATTTTTGAATTTTCTGGGCATGTGCGCTTCACGCTACGGCATGATCGCATCGCGCGACCAGCTTCTTGATCGAATAGTCGCGGCTCGTTGCATCGAGGAACTGCGCGAGCTTGCTTCCTACATGCCAGAAACCATCTATTCGATGAATCCGATCGACATCTACGAAGCGATGTCCTCGCGTGACGAGTTTACCTACTGCCCCTTTGCCTATACCTACAGCAACTACTCGCGGCCTGGATTCGCGGCCCATACGCTGCTTTTTGCAAACCCCGTCTCGCTTCGCGAAGGCATCCCTCTGCGTACTATTCTCGGAGGAACGGGCATCGCCATCTCGGTCCAATGCAAGCACGCGGACATTGCAACTGAATTCTCTGCGTTTGTTACTGGACCTGCTTGCCAGACGCATCTCTACGGAATATGCGGAGGCCAGCCGGCCAGCAAGACCGCCTGGTACGATCCATTGCTGAACAGCATCAGCAACAACTTCTTCGAGCGCACGAGGTCCAGCATCGAAACCGCAATCGTTCGTCCCCGCTACGCCGGCTATATCGCTTTGCAGGCCGCCGCCGGCAAAACCATCGCCGCACATTTTCACGGTGAGCTGAGCATGGGCCAGGCTGTCGATCAAATTGAAGATCTTTACCGGTGCAGCCTTTCAACGGGTTTCTACGAAAAGGAGCTGGCGCTATGATGCACATCTCCTGCTCGGATTACACCTTCCCGCTCCTGCCCCGCGCCAAGCGGTTCGCAATGCTCGAGCTGCTTGGTTTTCACCTTGTTGATCTTGGTCTTTTCGAGCGAAGTACAGGCTTGCGTCCTGCGCAGCTCGCCGCGGATTCAAAAGGCTTCACGCGACAATTGAAATCCGAGTTGCGGCACACCCGCCTGCGTGTCTCCGACGTTTTCCTGCAAGTCGGTCTGGAACCTTCCATTGCCGCCGCGAACGATCCGAACCCGCGCGTGCGTACGCGCAACCGCAAGATGTTCCTGCTGGCACTCGAGCTGTGTTCCGCTTTCGACTGCGCTCATCTCACCGGACTTCCCGGCGTCCGTCATCCTCACGTTCCGGAGGCCGACGATCTGGCGCTCGCGCACGAAGTCGCTGCCTGGCGCCAGCACGTTGCTGCTGGCGTCGGCGTGAAATACGCAATCGAGCCGCACATCGGCTCCATCTGTTCCGACGTGGCGAGCACGCGCGCCTTCGTCGAATCCGTTCCCGGTCTGACACTCACACTCGACTACGGTCATTTTGTTGCGGCCGGCACACCCTGCAGTGAGATACACCCACTGCTGCAATTCGCCTCGCACCTCCATGCGCGCGGAGGAGCGCCCGGCCAGTTGCAGGCAACAGTCGCCGAAAACACCATCGACTTTGAAGGCATAGTGCGCTACCTGCGCGAACGCAAGTATCGCGGCTGTGTGGCCGTTGAGTACGTTTGGACCGAATGGGGACAATGCAATCGCGTCGATAATGTGTCGGAGGCGATCCTGTTACGGCAGCGGTTGGAAGATCTGATCAGGAAAACCCGGCGGCAGAAGCGGTCGGAGGAGGAAGTGTATGTTTGAGCTCTCAGGCCAGTTCGCAGTAGTCACTGGTGCCGCCACCGGTATCGGCGAAGCGATAGCAAAGCGGTTGGCGGATGCGGGGGCGAAAGTCTGCATCGTCGACATCGATGGTGTCGAGGCCGCGGCAGCAGCAGCCCGCATCGGATACGGCTCTGTTTCTCTCGCCCTCGACATCACCGATGCCGAGGCCGTAAAACGCTCTATCGACGGCCTCGTCGCCGAACACAACACCATTGATATCCTCGTGAACAACGCCGGGCTCGCCGGCAGGGCCGCGCCCATATGGGAACAGACCGACGCCGATTGGCACAAGGTGATGGCCGTCAATCTGCACGCCCCGTTCTATCTCTGCCGCGCTGTCATCCCGCACATGCGCAGCCGCGGTTACGGCCGCATCGTGAACGTCGCCTCCGTCGCCGGCAAGGAAGGCAATCCCAACATGACTGCGTACTCGGCCTCGAAGGCCGCGCTCATCGGCTTGACCAAATCTATGGCCAAGGAAGTTGCCGGCGAGGGCATTTGCATCAACGCTGTTTCGCCAGCGGTCATCCGCACAAAGATTCTGGATCAGTTGAGTCCAGAGCAAATCGACTATATGGTCCAGCGGATTCCGATGAATCGCACGGGGCGGCCAGAAGAGGTTGCGGCTGTTATTCATTTTCTCGCCAGTCAAGATTGTTCCTTCGTCACTGGCCAGTGCTATGACGTAAGTGGTGGTCGCTCCACGTATTAGAGATGGGCAAGACTGTAGCTTTGATTGTTATCTGGCGTAGTCTGCGTCAGTCCGGGCCGATCACGAGGCTGTCTGTTCCTGGCTGCTTCAACGACGGCGATTGAAACAAGGTGCAGGTCGTTCACAGTGAGGACTCGCTCGATCTGAGTGAGAAGCCGAGTCAGGAGTCTGAAATTGCCTCCCGTTATCCGAATTAGGTCGTCGAAAATGGATCATATCTGCCCAAGGCTATTCATCTGGAGATTCAGATAGAGGCTCGCATCCTTATTCCACTCGAAGCCTAGCGAGTACGTGTTTTAACCAGATTGATGTTAGGCATGGCTGCTGAGGCCGTTACTCCCAAATAGACGTGCTTTTGATATGAAACAGAATCGTAGAGCGTTCCTTCGCAATACTGCCTTGGCTGGTGGAGCAATGGCGCTTCCGGATTTTGCGAGCAGGGGACAGAATCTTACAGGCTCCGGATCTTCCCCGGTGAGCTCCGGACCTGGAAACGGCAGCAGCACTTCCGTTCGGCTTCAGTTTCAATCGCCGCCCAAGAAGTATCGACCCTTAGTGCGATGGTGGTGGCCGGGCAACGATGTAACGGAATCGGAGCTGCGCCGCGAGATCGACGTGCTGGACAAGGCCGGCTTTGGCGGCGCAGAGATCCAGGCATTCTTCAAGGGCATCGCCAAAAAAAGCCTCTCTAAAACGCAAATGCAGCGAATCGACAGTTATGCTTCGGCATCTTTCTTCCGCCACGTTGGAATCGCGGTGGACGAGGCTCAAAAGCATGGGATGTTCGTCGATTACACATTTGGTTCGGGGTGGCCATTCGGCGGAGAGGCCATTACCCCGGAACTCGCCTCGATCGAATTGCGATCAACGCATTTGTCTGTCGATGGACCCGCGAAGTTCCATGAGCAATTGCAAATCCCTTCGATCACTGATGGCAATCCGCGGAATGGCTCCGACATCCTGAAAGGGTTGCCGAACGGATGGGCAGTGCGGATGAAGCAGCGGACCAAACTTGTTGCGGTGGTAGCCGTGCGCGGTAAGGATGCTCAGTTGGATTTCCACCAATCCGGATCGAATCGGACCGTCGTCAGGTCAGGCCAATTGGAAAGGGGCACGTCGGTCGATCTCACCTCGCGCTTGCAGCCGGACAGGACATTGAGTTGGGATGTGCCGCCCGGAACATGGCAGCTCTTCGTCTTTTGCTCTGTGCCAACGGGGCAGAGAGTGAATGGAGCCGCAGGAGAAGGACCGCAGCTCGTGATGGACCATATGAGCTCTGAGGCCTTTGCAGCGCACGCAAGACGAGTTGGCGACAATGCGATTCCGTTTATAGGCAAATATTTTGGCAACGGTTTGCGCGCGATTTTCTGCGATAGTCTGGAAGTAGGGGCGAATCTATATTGGAGTGATGATTTTCTTGCCGAATTCCGTCGGCGTCGCGGCTACGAGTTGCTGCCATATCTTCCAATCCTCAAAATGCAGAGTTACGATCAGCCCTTTGGTGAATATCTCGATCTCCCCATCTTTGACATGACGGATCTAGGCAATCAAGTCCGGTTCGATTATCACCAAACTGTCTCAGACATCATGATTGAGCGGTTTTACGGGCGCTTTAACAAATGGGCACACGATCACAAGCTGCTCTCTCGCACTCAAGCCCATGGCGCACCCGCGGATGTATTGCGCATTTATGGCGAAGCAGACATCCCCGAAACCGAAGATCTCTACGACAAAGGCGGTTACGACTTTCTAAAAATGGCCGCTTCGTCCGCGCATGTCTATGGCCGCTCCATTGTCGGCAGCGAATCCTTTGTATGGCCCAATGCCCTCTATCAGACCACGCCCGAGAAGATGAAGCTTGCCGCGGATGAGTTGCTGACGGCTGGCGTGAACGCCATTGTTTATCATGGTTTTCCCTATGCCGTTCCCGAGCTTCCTCCACCCGGCTGGCACCCGTTTAGCGGAATGAATGGCGCAGGAGCATACTCGTCCCAGCTCAATGAGCTGAATCCCTTCTGGCCTTACTTCGCGCAACTTAACGGCTATATCACGCGCGTGCAGTATATCTCGCAAGCGGGAACAAATATTGCCGCGGTCGCGCTCTATCGGTATGACCTCGCGCATGGTGCGGCAGAACAATCGCCTGCACCGAAGTTGAATCAGGCAATTATGGACGCCGGCTATAACTACGATCACATCAACGCTGGCTCACTCCTTGACAGTACGGTGCGCGATCGGACGCTGGTTACGGCGGGGGGAGCACACTATCGCGCTCTCATTCTGCCTCCACTCGATGCCATCGACGCGACATTGGCCGAAAAGCTCCTGAGTTTCGCCGGCGCGGGACTTCCCATTCTCTTTGCAGGGCAAATTCCGTTGCATGCGGATGGCCTGCTGGAGAATGCCCGCAAAACGCGACATGTGCAGGCCGCGATGCGCGGGATTCGCAATTTCCAGAATGTCTATTTTTCGACCGATACCGGCGAGCTTGTTTTGGCGCTCAGGAGAGCCGCGAATCCAAACGTTAGGTTCCATAGTGAGGCTCTCCCATTCATCCAGAAGCGCATTGGAAGTATGAACGCTTTTTTCCTGCGCAACGATTCGGATACGATGCAGCACCTCGATGCCGAGTTCGCAGTGGAAGGCCAGCCTGAGTTGTGGGATCCGTGGACCGGAAAGACCGCAACCGTCGTCAGCCATCGGCGCAAGGGCATTTGGGTTGCAGTCCGTCTGGATCTGGAGCCGCTGTCGTCAGCCTTGATCGTCTTTGATCCTAACGGCACGGTGCCATCTGCGATGGCTGCCCCGGCTGCACATAGTTTGATACGCACGGAAGAGATCGGCGTCAGCGGCTGGAAACTCATCGCCACTGGTCTCGTTTCTTCCGGCAAAACCGTTGTCATCCATCGTGATTTGCCTGTATTGATCGACTGGTCGCTCGATAGCGAACTCCGTGAATTATCTGGACGCGGAGTTTACTCAACCACATTCACAGTGTCTGCGGCAGATGCTGCCAGGCGGTTCATTCTTAACCTTGGCAATGTGAAAAATGTCGCTGAGGTTACGGTCAATGGCAAACCCGCTGTTACGCTGCTTTTGCGCCCTTATCAAACCGACATAACAGGCTTCGTTCAACCGGGAGGGAACCTATTGGAGGTTTCTGTAACCAACGCGCTTTTCAATAGCATGGTCCTGCGCGAACCGCAGATCTTTCACGCCGGTCCGACCAAAAATCCTTCCGGGTTCATGTCCTCCGGACTGATCGGTCCGGTACAGATGAAGGTTATGGACTAACTTGCCCGCTGGAAGCGAACGAGCACGAACCTTCGAAAGGACTCTAGAGATGATCAAGCGCAGGATTTTTTTGAAAGCCGCCGGTGCCGGCGGAGTGCGACGCGTTGCATACCGTTCCACCTTGACTGCCGAGGATTCTCCTCCTTTATGGACGTTTGAATTCTCCGGCAGCAAGATCGTGGGCGGGGTACCCCCTTCCGAGGAATAGTCGACTTCGTAAAAACGCTCGAGCCATCATGAAAGGAAGAGGGCAGGAAATCAATGCAGAGAAGGACTTTCAACAAACTGGCTGGCTTTGCCGGAATAGGTGCTTTAACTGAAAGCGGCAATTCGTTCTTCGGAAGCGACCGGCTTCTGGCCGAGCAGGGGAAAAAGCACAATCGGAACGTGTGGGATCGCTATTTTCTGGGAACAGCCTACTATCCAGAATGGTGGGAGCCTTCGGAATGGGAGATTGATTTCCGCCAGATGCGTGAGCTCGGCATCAACACCGTTCGCATGGGCGAGTTTGCTTGGGCCTTGTACGAACCGGAGCCAGGGAAGTTCCAGTTTGACTGGATGGATCGCGCAATCGCGGTGGCGAATCGCAATGGTATCGATGTTATTCTCAGCACGCCCACTGCCTCGGTTCCTCCCTGGCTTTACCAGCAGCATCCGGATGTTTTGGGGGGCAATGATCGAGGCCTATATACCTACGGCGGCCGAAAGGGCTACTGCCCCAACAGCCAGAATTATCTGGATGCAAGCGCAAGAATTACCACTGCTTTGGCCGGTCACTATGGCCATCATCCAGGCGTGATCGGCTGGCAGCTTGATAACGAACCGGGCTTTCCTTTTGAGTCTTACGGCCCGACTTCAGAGCGGGCATTTCAGGGATGGCTGAAGCAGCGCTACGGCACTCTGGAGGCGCTGAACCGGACTTGGAATGGTGCGTTTTGGAGCAATCAGTATTCCGATTGGTCGCAGATCCATCTTCCAACGAATTCAGCCGAAGGGGGTTGGCAGCCCGCGATCACCCTGGATTATCGACGATTTTTTTCCGATTCCTTTCTCAATCATCTACGGAGCCAGGCTGTCATTCTGCGGAAGCAGATCAAAGATCAGTTCCTCTACACCAATTGGCCAAGCCCCGCATGGTCAGTGGATGTATTCGCCTCCACGAAGTTTCTCGACGCCACTGCGTGGGATAACTACTGCAGTGCGCCTGGTCTTTCTGAATTTCAAAGACAGTACATTGCCAGCTTCTTTGATGACTTCTGCCGATGTGCCGGACCGAACCAGCGATTCTTCTGCGCCGAGCAGATCGCATATCTGCCGTCAAATGCCCTGCCCCAAGGATTGCGCCTGCAGGCTTATATCAATCTGGCGCATGGGGGTCATGGACAGCTTTATTTCGAGTGGCGTCGCCCGCTGGCCGGCAACGAGCAGTACCGCCCTTCGTTCATCAAAGGATTTGACGGTTCGATCAACCCAGAAAAACCCATCTACGAACAGATTGTCAGGGAGTTCGGACTTCTGGGTCCTCATCTGGTAGGCGCGACGACTCACTCAGATATTGCCTTTCTTTATGACTTCACAAACTCGTGGGCGCAGGCTTTCGGGAGCATAGGTGACAAAGGCGATAAGAGCCGTCAATACGGCGGCGAGGTGATGCATTACTACAATGGTTTCAAGACGCTGCAGCGCAACATCGATGTTGTCCCCTCGTCAGTGGATTTTTCAGCTTACAAGGTAGTTGTGGCGCCGAATCTGCGTCTGATCGACGATGCCACTGCGGCGCGCCTTCAGACATTTGTAGCCAATGGTGGAGTTCTCGTGTTGAACTATCGTGCCGGGACACAGAAGATGGACTGCAGTATGAGACGAGCGCTTCCGCCGGGCGTGTTCACCGAGATGGCGGGAGTGACCGCGGAATCGAACGTCGACTTAGTCGAAAATAGAGTGAACACCGAACTTGGGATCAGCTTTTCCGGGAACGAAACTGTCTTCCACCCGCGCACGATCCTTGAATCGCTCAGGCTTCATGGTGCGGAGGCGATCGCCACTTTTCGCGGTGGCAGGATGTCCGGCAAACCGGCGGTTACCCGCAACCGTCACGGAAAGGGATGGGTTTTCTATGTAGGAACCGATTCCGGCGATGCTGCGTTTTATGATGCCTTGGCACGTGCCGCTGGAGCCGCCGGAAATCTTTCCCCACTGATTGCAGCGCCATATGGCGTGGAAGTCGTCAGCCGGGAAAATTCTGAAACAACTTTCTATTTTCTGCTGAACATCACTGAAATCGCGCACAATGACATCCAATTGCCTCGGCCGATGGACGACTTGATTACCGGACAACCCAGTGTGACCAAAGTATCGCTGGGGCCGCTAGAAGTTGCCGTCTTGGCATCGCCAAAAAGTGCAGAGACGAAAAGCGAGGGATGAGAAACGCCGCATTACTGATCTTCGAGGTAGCTACGTGAATAAAAGATTGTTACATCTGCGAAGACGTGACTTCATAAAAATGCCTGCTGCTGCTGCGGTGGGATCGATGATACCCGCGTGTAGCATGATCGCGGTCAGTGATAAAGCAGACGCGGAAACTGTGGGCCAAAAAGCAGGTTTGAACCCGATCCACCATGTTCTACCGGTGATCGGCACCGGCTGGCACGGACATATGTTTTCCTGGAGCGGTGGCGCCTTTTGGTTCAGTGCAACTGAGTCCGGATAAGCTCTGCCTCTTTGGGAGAGCACTTCTCAGGCAAGCAGATCAAGGCAATCTTCAGCCACGCTCCCGGATCAAAACCGCTGACGATTCGCGTGGGGTTATCTTGCACGAGCTATTGGAACACGGACTTGGAGCCGGCGCCATAACGGAGTCGCAGGAAGCGAAAGACTTCGGTTGCAAACAATCGGACTTCATTCAAATCCCGGCGAATTACGGGGCAAATCCCAATGTTATCTACAGCGGACTTCGCCAGGCTTGGACTATTCTCGATGACTCCAATCTTTGCAAAAACTTCACCATCACGGAAGCGATAAAAGCTTCAGCTCCGGCTGGAAACCTTCAACACCTTCGATCGTCCGTTATTCTCGGGAGGGAACTTACAACAGGATCAACCAATATGCCGGGCAAATTGGCGCCGCAACAGGTGGTGGCTAGAGCAATAAGCCACGGCATGTACAAATTGCTGCGAAACTCGCGTGGAAGTACTGCATTGCGGCAGTTCTGGGTGTAATCGTCGTGTGCCCAGAACGCAGGCACAGAATTTGGGCGTTTCTAGTATCCACTCTGGTAGTGTGAGATCTGATCTTTCACATACCATAGCGGGAACATCATCGGCAGATCAACCTATGATCCGCGTACATCGACGGATTCGTTTACGGAGAGTAATGGACAGAAGAGCTTTCAATAAGTTAGCTAGTCTTGCAGGAGTGGGTGCCTTGACCGTCGGCATGGAAAAAGGGATCGGGCAAGCCGAACCGGTTGATAGCCTCCAAGCTGCTTCGAGAGGGCAATCGGCCTTGGCTGGTGAGGTGATTCTGGAGGACAGCTCTCTTCTAGTCGCCTTTGATTCCGGTTCGGGTGCACTGACCCGCTTTGAGAGAAAGTCAACGCACTGGAAGATGCAACGACGCCCGGAGTTGGGCGTATCATTTCGTTTGCTCGCGCCACTCCCGAATCGCCGGACCAATTTCGTGCTGGGTCAAAAGCAGCATGCCGTCAAAGTGGAAAAGATTTCTGATAGCGAAGTGCATCTCCAGTGGAAGAATCTTGTGAGCGAGCACGGGGGCGTGTTACCCATGACTTTCGACGCTGCGGTTACGCTTCAGGATGGATCCCTGACCTTTAATTCCACCCTGATCAATGATTCCTCCTTAGTGGTTGAAACAATCGACTACCCTTACTTCGGGGATTTCAGTTCGCCAACGCCCGACACTCCGTTGTCGAGCGAGCACATGTGGTATGACAATCTGGTGGGAGTGGGACTCTATCCTAACTTTGGCAACGAAAAAGGCTATTGGGGCGTTGTTTTCCCGACAAAAACAATTGAATCTAAACAAAGTCTCTTCTGCCTGATCCGAGCGTCCGAGGAGGGCCTGTATGTAGGGATGCACGACTCCTCTTTGCCTTACCTGTTGGAATTCACGTTCGAACAGCACCCAGGTGTAATTCAATCGATCACTAGCCCGGTTCCACAACAGGATGAGATCTCCGGCATTCCAGTGCATATGGAGTTCCGCACATGTCACTTTGTGTTTGCTCAGCCGCATTCGACCAAAAAGATGGCCCCCGTGGTTCTACGTACTTATGACGGTGATTGGCATGCAGGCATCGAAGTCTATAAGCAATGGCGAGAGACCTGGTTTAAGCAGCCACATCTTCCCGACTGGGTTAAAGACAATCATTCATGGCTGCAATTACAGGTAAATGGAGCGGAGCAGGATTACAGTATTCCTTATCGTAAGCTTCCGAGGTATATAGACGAATGCGCAGCGAATGGTGTAACCGCCATTCAACTGGTTGGCTGGAATCATGGTGGTCAGGATGGAGGCGATCCGTCCCAAGATACTGACCCAGGACTGGGGACCTGGCAGGAACTGCACGATGCAATTGCTCACGCTAAAAGCAAAGGCGTTAAGATGATTCTGTTCGGCAAGCTTAACTGGGCCGATCTTACGACTGACTGGTACAAAAGGGAGCTATATAAATACGCAGCAACCGATCCATACGGCATTCCATACCAAACGGGCGGCTACAGCTATACCACCCCAACGCAATTGGCCGGCATCAATAATCGCCGCCGCGTAATCCTGGATATCAGCTCTCCTGCTTGCCGTGATGTTATTACCCGGGAATTTCAAAAGGTACTGAAGCTTGGTGCTGCCGGTTGGCTCTTCGATGAAGTCTGTCATCACGGTCCAGTCGAATACTCTTTCAGTCCGAACCGCGGGTATGCGTCGCCGGGATACATCTATGGTGCCGATCTACCAATGTCCAAACAACTTCGAGCAGCGGCGGACAAAGTTGATCCCGATTTCCTCTTTTCCGGTGAGGGGCCGCAGGACTGGTTGATGCAGTACTATCCCGTATCATATTTCCGCATCAATCGTGGTTCCAGGCCGGTCAGCCGATACATCGACCCTCAAGCCCCTCTGGTGGTTGCTGTCACAGGAATCGATGATCGCGAGATGCTTAATCTAATCCTCTTGAATCGCTACATTATCAGCTACGAGCCTTATAACTTCAAAGGTCATATCACCGATTTTCCTCTGACGCTTGCTTACGGTCAGAAGATCGATGCCTTACGACGCAGATACAAAGCTCAGCTGTGGGATTCCGAATTCCGCGATACGCTGGGCGCAAGTGTTAACTCTGATGGGTCCCATAAGTATTCGGTCTTCGTTGCGGCTTCCGGCAAACGGAGTATCGTGATCGTCAATGAGGAGTTCAGTAAGACAATCGTTGCCGTGGTGCAGCTGCCAAATCCAGGCAATTTCGTTTTGGCTTCGCCTGAACAACCTGATTCCCAAGCGACATCAGGAACACTCAAGATTCCCGCACGTTCAGTGGCCGTCCTGATGGAACAATAGATTGCCTGGATTGAAAAGAATCATCACTCTTGTATGAAATTGATATTAGAGGCATCGAAAATCTTCCCGGTGCAACCTTTCTCCATTTGCAAGGTTGCATCGGCAGTGCTTTCGTCCACGGATTGGGAAATGATCTCATGCTGTGGACTGCCAATCGTTCAGCTATGAGCAGGATTCAACCGTGGTAGTTGCATGAGCTGCCTTTCGGAATCGGCCGCGCGCATACACGGCGTTGTGGCAGCCGGGATGCTCTATGGCAGGTCGAGCGCGCCGGCAAGCTGGAAGGTCCTCTTCTTCGTCAGCGGAGTGAATTGTTGAGAGTTGAATCGGAGATTCTATGTTTAAAGCAGATGACGACGGAGGAGCGACTGATTGCAGACTATGCAGGCACAGGACTCATAATCGGTAAACACCCAATGGCCTACCGCCCGGGACGATCTCGAAGGCAAAAGATCCTGTCGGCAGACGAGCTGAGACATGCTCTCAATGGCGATTAGGTTCGAACTGCAGGATGCGTAATCGCGCGTCAACGCCGGGAACTGCTATGGAGTTCATCTTTCTTTCGATGGAGGACGAGACCGGCATTGCCAACGTCATTGTGACACCCAATCTATACGAACGAGATCGGCTTGTAGTGACGCGGAGCAAGTTCATTCTTGCTGAAGGACAGCTCCAAAATCAGGACGGTTTAATTCATGTGAAGGCAATGCGCCTGCAGTCCTTGTCCGATCAGACCCTGGAGGTTCGCTCCCATGACTTCCACTAAAGCGGAAGGGCAGGCGGGTATCGACGAGAGATTGACTACCAGAAACTTGGGCCTGCTCTGCTCATTGGCGCCAGTCTGGTTCTGGCCATTCGATTGGCTAAATGGGCTCCAACACAGAGCGACGGCCTCGCTAATGTCGAATGGGAAAAAGAAGTCGAGCACAGTGTGCGTAATGCCAGGGTGGTATTGTCCCATTTGACATCTCGCAATCCTGAACTCTTCCAAGTGAAAGATGTGGCTTGGTATGTCGCTACCGACGAAAAAGTCCCCAAATGACAAATCGATAGGCGTTGCGGCCGAATTAGTTCCGGTGAGATGAGTGGCACAATGTGGCCCGAAAGAATAGGAAATGGTCCCTTAAGGGCTTGAGCTAAATCTGCGTTTGTCGCGCCCGTTGGCTTTGTCTTCGAGCGCACCTTTTCTTTGCGAATCGTTCGGGATAGGCAGATTCACGCTGCTGAATATTCAGGCATTCCAGGAACGCTCATTTATGAGTCCTTCCTGCTGAATTCGATTGAGGCGCCCGAAGCGACTAGATTTCTCTTTACGGCTTTTCGAGTTCTATAAAGGAATCAAAAATCCACGAGTTAGCTGGCGCATCACGTTTGAAATCGTCAGTATCACCGACGCACCATCGACCGCTCCGCGTTTTGGGATCTATGTTTCATGTAGTCGGCCATACGCTGTTGTGTGTCCGAGTATGAATCATCTGGAGAAAGGGGATCTCGATGACAACCAGCGGCGGCTCGATCAGGACCTCGGCTAGCGATGTCAAGGTACTGATGCGCTACCACGCACCCCGCTCCTGGCTCGACGGCCAGGCGGCAGTCGTAACCCGCAAGATCGGCAAAGGCTCGTTCACCTACGTCGGTGCGTGGCTCGACGACGCCAGTACGAAGCGCTCGGTGCAGTGGATGCTAACCGAAAGCGGCCTCAAACCCGACGTCTTCCCCGCGCCTGAGGGCGTCGAAATCTATCGCCGTGTCCAAGGATCACGACGTTTTCATCATCGAAAATGATTCGCACCAGGCACAGACGATCACCCTGCCCACCGCGATGAAAGATGCGTTGGCAATCCTTCACTGCTGCTGAACCCAGCGGCTAGGAGCCGTTCGGCAAGCTGCGATATATCATTGGGTGTTTGGTGACCTGACAAAGTCCGTCGCCGAAGCAGCTCTTCAGCTTTGCAGGCTAAATAGGAGATTCCTATATATCTGTATGGATGTGTTGTTATCACAAACGACGACAGTTACGAGGGCAAAAGAGTCGATAGCTTCGCAGAAAGCCTCTATATTGACCACACTAGGCAGACGAGTCGTTGCGTAAAGAACAGGTACTC
>Ga0207667_10000961_pt1 | contig 36674 bp, 38 predicted proteins | sample KBSCornC52_FD_184301 | JGI IMG/M metagenome (GOLD analysis project Ga0207667, IMG submission 184301) | Corn rhizosphere microbial communities from Kellogg Biological Station, Michigan, USA - KBS Corn C5-2 (SPAdes) (version 2) | ecosystem: Host-associated > Plants > Roots > Rhizosphere > Soil ...
ACATCCGGAAGTTCTTCCGGCCTTACTTCAGGTAGTTCTTCGGGCCTTACTTCGGGAAGCTGAGCTTCTGCGGCAGGTTTAGCTTCTGCAGTTTTTTTACTCCGTCCGGCTCTGCGGGTTTTCTTCGCTCCTGTTGCTTCTTTTTCACCTATTCCTTTTCCATAAATTTCGTTGTAATCCACTAATTCAATCATTGCCAACTCTGCATTATCCCCTACTCTTTTTCCAAGTTTAATGATCCTTGTATAACCACCGGGACGTCCGGCAATTTTCGGGCTAATGACGTCGAATAATTCTTTTACAGCTGATTTATCCTGTAAGCGACTAAATACCTGGCGTCGCTGATGGGTGCTATTTTCTTTAGATTTTGTAATTAAAGGTTCTACAAAAGGGCGCAATGCTTTCGCTTTTGCCAATGTAGTTACAATCTTTTTGTGCTCAAATAATTGGCAGGCAAGATTCGTAAGCAGGGCATTCCTATGGCTTGCCGTTCTGCCTAAATTGTTGATTTTGTCTCCGTGACGCATGACTTTTGTTTTTTTAACACCCTGTACCGTGTCAGGAATTACAGGGCTAATTAATTAATGTGCTGATTAGCTGATGTGCTAATGTTTTAAATTGGCTAATCAGCTAGTCGGCTAATTAGCTGATTAATTATTCTTCGTCTAATTTTATTTTGCTAAGATCTAATCCAAAGCCAAGGCCTCTTTCATTCAATACCTGCTCAATTTCGCTCAGTGATTTTTGACCAAAATTTCTGAATTTCATCAGGTCTTCCTGCTCGTACTGAACCAGTTCGCTCAATGAATTAATTTTAGCGGCTTTTAAACAATTGAAGGCTCTTACAGAAAGATCCAAATCTTCCAAAGGAGTTTTCAAAACTTTGCGAAGTTGTAAAGTTTGTTCATCCACAAGGTCTTCTTTCTTTTCTTCCTTATTATCAAAAGTGATATTTTCATCAGTGATGATCATCAGATGCTGAATCAAAATGCGTGATGCTTGTTTTACAGCTTCTTCAGGATGAATGGTTCCGTCTGTTACCACGTCCATCACCAATTTTTCGAAGTCAGTTCTTTGTTCTACACGAGTGTTTTCAATGGTGTATTTTACATTTTTGATCGGCGTATAGATCGCATCAATTGGAATATATCCAAAATGAGAACTTCTTTCCTTGCTTTCTTCTGCAGGTACATATCCACGTCCTTTTGCCACTGTAATTTCAATGTCCAGTTTTGCAGAAGGATCCATTGTGCAAATCAGCAGATCCGGGTTCATAACCTGGAAAAGCGGAGAAGCTTCTCCAATCATGCCGGCAGTAAATTCTGTTTTATTTTTTAAGGATAAGCTTATTTTTTCAGTACCGCTATCCTGGTCGGTTTTCTTTTTGAAACGAACTTGTTTCAGATTCAGAATAATTTCTGTTACATCTTCTGTAATACCTTTAATTGTTGCAAATTCATGGTCAGCGCCTGCAATGCTAATACCAACAATTGCATATCCTTCCAATGAATTAAGCAATACCCTGCGAAGTGCATTACCAATGGTAACACCATAGCCGGGCTCTAATGGGCGGAATTCGAATTGTGCTTCGAAATCTGTACTTTTTTGAAGAACAATTTTGTCTGGTTTTACAAAATTTAAAATGGCCATTTTTTATTTTGTTTTAGATTTTATCTTAACTCCGTGCGGAGATAAAGAGTTTTTAATTAGGAAACTTGTTTATTTATTAGTTTACTGCACGCAATCATTATTTACTGTACAATTCCACGATCAGTGATTCCTTAATATTTTCAGGAACACTTTCTCTTTCCGGATAGGCAATAAAAGTACCTTTCATTTCTGCTTCGTTCCATTCCAGCCAATTGAATTTTGGATTTTTAGGACGAAGATTTGAAGTGATGGAAGCATTGTGTGCTGCTTTTTCTTTAAGTCCGATTACATCTCCTGGTTTTAAAGAATAAGAAGGAATATTTAATACTTCTCCGTTTACAGTAATGTGCTTGTGAGAAACTAATTGCCGTGCGGCCTGGCGGCTGGGAGCGATTCCAAGGCGAAAAACGGTATTGTCCAAACGTGCTTCCAGCAATTTGATCAACTGTTCACCGGTAACACCTTTGCGGCGTGCGGCTTCGTCAAAAGTGTTGTGGAATTGCTTTTCCAATAAGCCATAAGTGTATTTCGCTTTTTGTTTTTCGCGAAGCTGAAGAGCGTATTCACCAAGGCTTTTGCGCTTGCGTGCTGCTCCGTGCATCCCCGGAGGGTTGCTGTTTTTTGTTAACCATTTTCCATTGCCTGTAATCGGCTCTCCGAATATCCTGGAGATCTTGGTTTTTGGTCCTGTGTAACGAGCCATAATTGTTTACTTGATTTTTTAGTGTCGATGCATCATCATTAAAAATCGAAAATTAATGGTGCACCCGGTTATTAAAATATATAAAACTGAGGTGTTGATTTTATGATGTCTGATTTTTGAAATCCCTCTAGATCCTACATCAAAAAAATCACACTTCAAACCTTTTTAAACTCTTCTCTTTTTTGGAGGTCGGCAACCATTGTGTGGCAAAGGAGTAATGTCTTTGATCATTACTACTTCAATACCTGATTGTGATAAAGACCGGATAGCGCCTTCACGACCGGAGCCCGGCCCTTTTACGAAAACATCTACGCGTTTTAAACCTGCGTCAGACGCTACTTTTGCTGCATCTGCTGCTGCCATCTGTGCAGCATAAGGTGTGTTCTTTTTAGAACCGCGGAAACCCATTTTACCGGCAGAAGACCATGAAATAACCTGGCCTTGCCTGTTGGTTAAACTGATGATGATGTTGTTGAAACTTGCTACGATGTGTGCTTCTCCATAAGGTTCTACTTTTACGACCCTTTTCTTTGAAGCTGCTTTTGCACTTGTTTTTGTGTTTGTTGCTTTTGCCATAATGAAATTCTGTAGGTAATCTTTTAAAAAATGTTATCCCGATAGCTATCGGGACTGAATCAATCCTATTTCCGGCTTAAGATATCTGGTATTGATTCAAAAAAAATAAGCCTTATAAAAACTTGAGCCGTCAACTGATAGCTGACAGCTCAAAGCTGATTTTTATTTCTTCGGTGCCTTTTTCTTTCCGGCGACTGTCTTACGTTTTCCTTTACGCGTGCGACTGTTAGTGCGGGTACGCTGACCACGTAATGGTAAACCTTTACGATGCCTTAAGCCGCGATAGCAGGCAATATCCAACAGGCGTTTAATATTAGTCTGCACTTCACTGCGTAGCGCGCCTTCTGTTTTAAATTCACTACTAATAATGTTCCTGATGGCGGTTTGTTCCTCATCATTCCATTGATTCACTTTTTTATTGATATCGACATTGGCCTTTTCTAAAATATAACGGGCAGTGGATCTGCCAATACCATATATATAAGTAAGACCAATTTCGCCTCTTTTGTTTTTCGGTAAATCTATACCGGCAATACGCGCCATAAGAATTATTAATTTTTAAATTTTTATTTTTTGTTTCAATGAGACAAGCCTTCTGCTTTTAGCTTTCAGCGCTCCCTTTATCCCTGTCGTTGTTTAAAGCGTGGATTCTTTTTGTTGATTACGTAAAGCGTTCCTTTTCGTCTAACGATTTTGCAGTCGACACTTCTTTTTTTAATTGCAGCCCTTACTTTCATGATCTCACTTTGTTTTTTACCTGTGAAAAGTTTGTTATTTATATCTAAAAATGATTCGTCCCCTTGATAAATCGTAAGGGCTCATCTCTACGCCTACTTTATCGCCTGGCAAAATGCGGATATAATGCATTCTCATTTTACCAGAAATTGTTGCCAAAATTTCGTGACCGTTTTCAAGCTTTACCCTGAACATCGCGTTGGATAAGGCTTCCAGGATTGTACCGTCTTGTTTAATTAATGCTTGCTTGGCCATATTATTTTTGGAGGCGCAAAGATAAGTTTATTATTTTAATTTTTTTGAAAAAAAATACCCTGTTTTCCGGTTTATTTTCAAAATATGTTGCAAAATTATAATTTTCCTGGTCGATCAGATTATTATTCCGCACTCCAATTAAAGCATTATATATTTTATATATTTGCATTGAACCCTAAAAAAGTAAAACATGAAAACAAAGCTCATTATTCTCTTTGCTGTTACCTTATCTTTTAGTGCATGTAGCAAGAAAGACAATTCTACCACCCCAACTACCAATAATAGCAGCTATCTAAATACGACCGCGGGTAGTACGTGGAGCTATCACGAAGTAGATTCATCAGGAGCTACTCCTAAAAATTCTGATTATACGGTTACTTCTACCTCTCAGGATTCTACCATTAACGGCAGAAAATACCATGTTTACAATTACTCTTATGGCGGCAATAATTACCTCGCTCTTTCAGGAAACGACTATTATCAATACGACTCTATTCCTGTTAGCGGAGGAGTTAATGTAGAAAGGTTGTATTTAAAAGATAACCTGGCTGCAGGTGCATCCTGGACCCAGGATTTTAATTTAACGATTCCAAATATTCCCTTTCCTGTTACGCTAACTGCAACGAACAAAATAGTTGAAAAGGGAATCTCCAGAACGGTAAATGGAGTTAATTACTCTAATGTAATACATGTATCTACAAGCCTTTCTTCAGCTTTAATTTCTTCTGGATTTACATCAGCTATCGATACTTATTATGCGCCGAACTATGGACTTATAGAAAGTTCAACTTTGATTCAGTTAAGTTATTTAACCCTTTCTGAAAATATAAATATTAAAACTCAGTTGATGAGCGCCTCGCTGAAATAATGGTTTAAATCGCCTCTTCAGTAAGATGAACCTTCGTCATCGCTGTATAATGATTCTGTAGAACATGCACCGGAATCGAATGAGTAATAATTCTTTTTTCGTCTCTGTACCAGATTTCAAAATGAGAAAAATCGTCCTGTTCCGGTGTTTGTATTCTGAAAGCGCCTTTCATATATTTTACCGAACCATCTTCGTTTACATGTTTTGTAAACTTTAATTTCAATAATTGCTCTTCATCGAGTGGCAGCGGATAAAGATCTTCTTCGTTAAAATACATTTCCTGAATACCGTTGTTGACACAAATTTCTTTTTCATCACCATTAAAATTGGTCACTTCGCCGCGCCATGCCTGGCCGTCGCTTTCTGCAAGTACATAATCTCCTTGCTTTAATTCACTGAATTTTATCATACTAAAGAATTTTTATTTCGATTCTGGTTTTTGTCTTCACAGACCATTAGGAGAAATAAAACTAAGAGAAAAAAGAGAGAAGGGCAAAATTTTTTTTATTTGATTCGGTGAATTTCTTTCAAAATTCGAATACGAATCAAAACAAGTAAACTTACAAATAACCGTTGTTTATCATTAGCAGATTTACAAGATCTAAACATTAGAAAATTATTCCGCCCAACTCATGACATAGTTTTCATCTTCAATTTCCAAAGCCCCTTTCGTCAACTGTAAGGGATGAAATGTATCAACCATAACGGCAAGCTCATCCGTTTTTTTAGCGCCAATACTTTTTTCAACAGCGCCTGGATGCGGGCCGTGAGGAATTCCACCGGGATGCAATGTGATCATTCCACGCGTCACATGTTTGCGGCTCATAAAATCGCCATCTACGTAATAAAGCATTTCATCGCTGTCAATATTGCTATGATTGTAAGGCGCAGGAATGGACAAAGGATGGTAATCAAATAATCTTGGAACAAAAGAGCAAACTACAAAATTATGGCCTTCGAAAGTGAGATGCACGGGCGGCGGCTGATGCACTCTTCCGGTAATTGGTTCAAAATCGTGAATGGAAAATGCGAATGGATAACAACATCCGTCCCAGCCAATAACATCAAAAGGGTGATGAAGATAATGAATGCCATACATCATTCCTTTCTTTTTTACCATCAATAAAAAATCTCCTTCTTCATCGATTGTTTGTAAATTCTGAGGAATACGAATGTCTCTTTCGCAGTAAGGGGAACTCTCTAATAACTGTCCGTAATTACTCAGATATTTTTTCGGATAATGCACCGGGCTAAAGGATTCGATGATCAACAATCGGTTATCATCTTTTTCAAATTCAACCTGGTAAATGGTGCCGCGTGGGATCACTAAATAATCACCATAAGCAAAAGCAATTTCTCCGTATTGTGTTTTTAGTTTCCCGTTTCCTTCATGAATAAAAATAATTTCATCGGCATCAGCATTTTTATAAAAATAATCGTGCATGCTTTCTTTTGGCGCAGCCAGAGAAATGTGTACATCGTTATTCACCAAAACCGGTTTACGACTTTTCAAATAATCATTTTCAGCTTTGATATTAAAGCCCTGAAAGCTGCGATGTTTCAACATCTTTTCTTCTGCTACGTCCGGAATAACGCTGTAAGGCTTGTCTGTTTTGATAATCTGAGTTGGCGGATGAGAATGATAAAGCAAAGAAGAATCTGATGAAAAACCTTCGGTAGAAAATAACTGTTCTGAATATAAAGTGCCATCCGGCTTGCGAAATTGGGTGTGGCGTTTATGCGGAATTGAACCAACTTTTTGATAATGCGGCATGATAAAAGGCTTCTGTTTTCTTTTTGAAAAGATTTCCTGTTGCTCTTAATAATCCGTTTATAAAATTAAGAAAGAAATGGTGCAAATCTTTATCTTAAAATTAAAATCCATTTTGCAGTAAAGCAACAAATAAATGAAAATATTCTTTTAAAAAGTTCATCGCACCAAGCTCTGGAAAATCCAATGCAGAATTGAAACAACCACGACAGAGAAAGAAATAATGCCTTTTCTTATATTAGCAGTAAACGGATTTTTCTTACTTTTTTCTAAAGAAAATCCTTACCGGTACGCCTTTTAAATCGAAATTTTCACGCAATTGATTCTCCAGGTAATTTTTATATGGCGTTTTTATATCCAAAGGATAATTGCAAAAAAATGCAAATGAAGGAACCGCAGTTGGCAGTTGGGTAACAAATTTTATTTTCACCGCATGGCCTCTTACAACCGGCGCATGATATGATTCCATCGCTTTTTGCATCACTTCATTTAGTTTGGAAGTAGGAATTTTCTGCTGCCTGTTTTCATAGACTTTTAACGCAGTTTCCATTGCCTGGAAAATCCGTACTTTTTCTGTTGCCGATATGAAAATGATTGGCACATCATTAAAAGGCGCCAGTTTTTGTTTTAAAACTTTCTCATAGTCGCGAGCAGTGTTTGTTTCTTTTTCAATCAAATCCCACTTATTTACCAGAACTACAATGCCTTTTCCTTTTTTGGCTGCCAGAGAAAAAATATTCAGATCTTGAGCAGCAATTCCTTTTTCTGCATCCAACAATAAAATGCAAACGTCCGCTTCATCTACAGCACTGATCGCTCTTATTACCGAATAAAACTCCAGGTCTTCACTCACTTTTTTCTTACGGCGAATACCGGCAGTATCTATTAAGATAAATTCTTTATTGAATAAGTTATATGTTGTATGCACCGCGTCTCTTGTCGTTCCGGCTATTTCACTTACAATCGTACGCTCCTGTCCAGTCAGTGCATTGAGAAGCGATGATTTTCCTACATTCGGCTGACCGATGATGGCAAATTTTGGAAGTGTGCCTGGCTCTTCAATTTTTTCCTCCGGAATTTTTTTACAGATCTCATCTAGCAATTCTCCGGTTCCTGTACCGCTGATCGACGAAAGAAAAAATATTTTTTCAAAACCAAGACTATAAAATTCTGCGGCTTCCAATTGCCGCTGATGATTGTCCACTTTGTTTACAACCAGGTACACTGGTTTGGGCGAACGGCGAAGCAATTCAGCCATATCCTGGTCCAGATTGGTAATGCCGGTGGTAACATCCACCATAAAAATAATCGCATTTGACTCTTCGATAGCGGTATAAACCTGTTTGCGGATTTCTCTTTCAAAAATATCATCGCTATCGGCAACAAAACCGCCGGTATCAATCACATTAAAAGCTTTTCCATTCCATTCTGCAACACCATATTGCCGGTCGCGCGTAACGCCACTGAAATCATCAACGATAGATTTTCGTTCTTCCAGCATGCGGTTAAAAAAAGTGCTTTTGCCTACATTGGGCCTTCCTGTAATTGCTACGGTATATGACATGACTGGCTGATCTTTTAGAGGGTTTAGATGGTTTTAGAAAAGTTTAGAAGTTTAGTTCCGATTTTCAGGATGCAAAGAACGGAAAGTATTTGCAGAGTAAACACAACCTTTTACTTTTTTAATCATTTGCTGAAGAAGAGCGTGCAAATGAAAAAGTTCGTGGTTTACACGAACTAATACAATTAAATTAATAAATGATTGAGGACAAAGAAACTACTGGCCGTTTCCCTCATAATTTACCATCCAGTTTACTCCATATTTATCAGAAAGATTTCCATGCCACGCTCCCCAAAATTGTTTTTCAAAAGGATGTTCCGGTTTTCCTCCCTCAGCAAGCGCGTTGACAAGTTTTTGGCCTTCCTCCACACTATCTGCATGGATTGAAATAAAATAATTATTCCCTTCCCTGAAAGTTGAAGCATTGCAGTTATCACTGGCCATCAGCACCTGGCCGCTATTGAGCGGTAAGGCTACATGCATGATTTTCTCCTCCTGTCCTTCCGGCACAGGCATGCCTTGCGCATCTTTCATTCGCATCAGCATAGAAAATTCGCCGCCAAATACAGATTTATAAAAATTAAACGCTTCTTCTGTATTGCCCGGAAAGTTGAGGTAGGGATTGACTACTTTCATTTTGTTGATTTTTTATTGATTAAAATTGTTTTTATCTTAATACAAACTTAATCTCATTATTTAATTTAGAAAGGGTGTAAATACGCCAACCTATCGTACTGTTTGCGACATTTTTTAATTAAGAAGAATCTATTCCATTCAATTTCGCCGAAAGATCGAATACGATGATTCAAATCCATAAAACTTCAAATACAAAAATTGCCTCAATTACAGTAAAGCAACAAATATTCACTATTTCAACTTTCTCACGCTTGTCATCAATTACCGCCTGTAAATATTTTGAATAAATAAACACTTCAACCCCTATTTTTGATAAAAAAATTGAATTTAAATGAAGAAAACATTTTTGCTAACCTTTTCTGCTGCTTTGGTTCTTTCTTTTAATGTTGCTCACTCACAAAAAAAATCAAAAGCCGCTCCTGTTAAATACATTGATAAATCAAACATGGATCTCAGTGTAAAACCGGGCGATAATTTTTATGAATATGCAAATGGAAACTGGCTGAAAAATAATCCGGTTCCCGCATCTAAAACCCGTTGGGGCACTTTTGACGTTTTGCGCCTCAATAGTGCGGAACGCCTGAGAGGACTTGCAGAAGAAGCTGCTGCGCATCCCGAAAAAGATTCCATCTCACAGCGCGTCGGAGATTTTTATTCCAGTGGCATGGATACAGCCGCCATAGATAAGTTAGGTTATACTCCTATTAAAGCCGAATTACAAAAATTAAATGACATCAGCACCAAACAACAGGCACTAAATCAAATAGCCATTCTAAGAACGAAAGGACTTGGAAGTCCTTTATTCCGCTTTTCTGTCGGGCAGGATGATAAAGATGTAAATACTTACATTCCTCAATTTTCTCAGGGTGGAACCAGTCTTCCTGATCGCGATTATTATTTAAAAAATGATATGAGGAGCAAAACAATCCGGGAAGCTTACGTCAGTTATATGACCGACCTGTTTCACATGACCGGTGATAACCTTGCACAGGCTTCGCAAAAAGCACATGATATTTTAGCGCTTGAAACAGGATTGGCCAAACTGCAATTGACCCGTGTGGAAATGAGAGATCCAAAGAAAACATACAACAAATTCGCAGTGGCAGATTTTAGCAAAATGACGCCCGGATTTGATTGGAAAAATTTGATGGTATCCATGAAAGTAACCGGCGCTGATAGCATCCTTGTAAATAACCCCGAATTCTTCAAAGGTGCAGATGCTTTGTTTTCGGCAGTTCCGCTGGATACCTGGAAAGCTTATCTGGAATGGAGAGTAATTGAATCAGCTGCACCTTATCTAAGCAGTGATTTTGTAAACAGGTCGTTTGAATTTACAAAAGTGATGACCGGGCAGAAAGAAATCACGCCGAGATGGCAAACGATCAGTTCACTTCTTGACAGGTCGTTGGGCGAATTGGTTGGACAATTATATGTAAAAAAATATTTTACAGAAGCAGCAAAGCAAAGAATGTTGGCTTTGGTACAAAACGTACAACAAACATTTGCAGACCGTATCAACCGCCTTACGTGGATGAGCGATTCTACAAAACAACAGGCTTTGGTAAAACTTCATGCAATCGTAAATAAAATTGGTTTTCCCGATAAATGGGAAACTTATCCTGGGGTGGTGATTAAGAGAAATGATTTTTATGGAAATGTAAAAAGTGTAAGTGAATTTAACTATAATAAAATGGCAGGCAGAATGGGAACGGCCGTAGATAAAACCCGGTGGGGAATGACGCCTCCAACTATTAACGCATATTACAGCGCTGGCAATAATGAGATCGTATTTCCTGCTGGAATTCTTCAATTTCCATTCTTCGATTTTGGCGCTGATGATGCAATTAATTATGGTGGTGTTGCAGCCGTCATCGGGCATGAATTAACCCATGGATTTGATGACCAGGGACGACAATTTGCTGCTGACGGAAACATGCGTGATTGGTGGACAAAAGCAGATGCAGATAAATTTAATGTGCTTGCAAAAAAAGTAGTAGAACAATATGATGCATTTACAGTAAATGATTCAATACACGTAAACGGCAAACTTACTTTAGGGGAAAATCTTGCTGACCTTGGCGGTTTAAACATTGCTTATGAAGCTTTCAAAAAAACACCGGAGGGAAAAAGTGATAAAAAGATTGACGGGTTTACTCCTGATCAGCGTTTCTTTTTAAGTTGGGCGCAGATTTGGCGTTCAAATACAGTTCCTGAATATGCAAGTCAACTCATTCTTACCGACCCACATTCTCCGGGAGAAGCAAGAGCGAATGCTCCGGTTAGCAATATGGACAGTTGGTACAAGGCATTTGATGTAAAACCAGGAGACAAAATGTATAAACCGGAAAATGAGCGGATTAAGATCTGGTAAAAGAATATTTTAAAAATAAAAAAGGTGGCTGTTGAACAGCCACCTTTTTTATTTTTTCATAATACTATTTTTATCAAATAACATCCGCCTTCTTTGAAGCATTCGAATTCGTTTTTAAAGCTTTCAAATCTTTAAAAAAATCCGGATAAGATTTTTTTACTGCTTCGGCACCCTCAATGATTGTATTGCCTTTTGCTGCCAAAGCGGCAACAGCGGTAGCCATCGCTATCCGATGATCATTATGCGAAGAGACGTTCGCTCCTTTTATTTCATTCCTTCCATTTATCGTCATCCAATCACCGTCTAATTCAATATCAAGATTCATTTTTTTAAATTCATCTCTTAATGCAACTGCCCGGTTACTTTCTTTAAACAAAAGGCGGGTCACACCTTTGATTATCGTTTTACCTTTGCAATAAGCGGCAAGAGCAACCAATGGTGGAAACAGGTCAGGACAATGAGTCGCATCAAACTCAAATGCTTTTAGCGGTTTTTTCTTTACCGTAATTTCTTTGTTATGAAGATGAACTTCAGCGCCACAATCAAATAAAGCCTGAACAATATTTTTATCACCCTGGCACGAATTGAGGTCCGCACCTTTTAAAGTGATTTCACCGGCAATTGCTCCGGAAACCAAAAGAAACGCGGCATTGCTCCAATCACCTTCTACGGTATATTTTATGCTGTGAGCGGCCAATGGTGCCCGCGGATGAATCGTAAAAACCTCGTAATTGTGGTTATCAATTTGAAAGCCAAAACTTTTTAATACAGAAATGGTTAAATCAATGTAAGGCCGGCTGGATAAGTCTTTTACAATAATGCGAACCGGAACTGTACATGCTTTTGCAAATGCAAAAAGCAATCCTGTCAGGAATTGAGAACTTAAAGAACCATCTACCGAAATATCCTTTGGATGCAGCGGCCCTCTTAAAGTAACTGGTAATTTTCCATTGTTTGAATGCACTTCCACATCCAGCAAAGGAAGAATTTCATCAAAAAAGTTCATCGGCCTTTTTAAAATACTTCCTTCTCCGGTGAAAATAATATCATAATTAAACAAGGCTGCAATTGGTGCAAACATTCTCATGGACAATCCGCTTTCCCCTACATTTACAATCACATTTTTTTCAGGAAACTGAGAACGAAAAATATAATCGTTTGAAGTGATAGCCATTTTATTGTCGACGATATTAATGGAGGCGCCAAGTTTGCTAATAATATCCATGGCGGCTTTTTCATCATTGCTACTTCCAAAATTGTCAATAATAGTGGTGCCTGGAGTGATAAGTGCTGCTGCACATGCGCGCTGCATTGAGCTTTTAGAAGGCGGAACTTTTAATTTTCCCGAAACAGACGAAGGCGTAATAGTTATATTCACTTTGAAAAAGTTATAAGTTGTCAGTAATCAGTTATGAGTTGGAAACGAATGAAAAATATTTCACGCAAATCGGTTAAAGGAATTTTTTTAATCGATGCTTTTCCTATTTTATCGAGCACTACAAAATTCATATCGCTTCCGGATTTCTTTTTATCATGCAAAAGGATGTCCCAGGTTTTTTCTTTATCAAAATCAAAAGCAACAGGCAAATGATATTTCGAAAGAAGTTGTTTTATTTTTTCTGTTTGAAGATGAGAGAACCCATTTATTTTTTCTGAAATAATGCAAGCGGCGACCATTCCAATGCTGACAGCGCTTCCGTGCGGAAGCTTTGCTGTGTTTTCAATTGCATGTCCAATCGTGTGACCAAAATTTAACAACTTCCTTTCGCCTGTTTCAAACTCATCGTTGGCAACAACATTGTATTTTATATCAACATTTCTCTCAATCAATTTTCCAATCTCCTCTTTTGAAGTTTGAAAATCTTTTAAAGTTTTTTCTTCCAAAAGATGAAACATGCTTTCATCTTTTATGCAGGCGTGTTTTACAATCTCAGCAAAGCCATTGATCCATTCTTCATTCGGCAATGTCTCCAAAAAAGAATAATCAAACAACAAAAATTCAGGATGCCTGATAATACCAACGAGGTTTTTATAAACACCAACGTCAATACCATTCTTCCCACCAATACTGGCGTCCACCATTGCTAAAATACTTGTTGGAACAAAGCCAAATTTAATGCCCCGCATATAAACAGAAGCGGCAAAACCTGCAACATCAGTGATTACACCGCCTCCAACACCAACAATAAAAGTTTGACGATCTGCATTGAATTCAATTAATTGATTGATAATTTCGTTAATGGCATTTTGATTTTTAAATGGCTCTCCGGCTTTCAAAACGATCGTTCTCCATCCGGAAAATTTTTCTTCTTGCTTTGCAAAAACATTTTCATCGGTAATAAGAACAGCATTTTCTTTCTCCACCAAATTTTCGAGCATTGTAAAGTCTGCATCAAAATAGGTATCAACAATTTTTCCTGAAAAATGATATTTTTTTGAAATCGTTTCTTTATTCTTCATTCATTACTCTGTTTTGATGGTTGATACTTTCCATGTGTACTGCGTCGAAATATTTGGTAATAAAATCTTTGCTTAAATCCAGTTTTTCACCTTTTACAAAAGCCTTTGCAAGAATTTCATTCCAACGGTTGGTTTGCAAAATCGTGATATTATTTTCTCTTTTGTATTCACCAATCTTATTAGAGATTTTCATACGTTGTCCCAAAAGTGCCATCAATTCATCATCTATCTGGTTGATTTGTTCACGAAGCTTGGAAAGTGCATTTACAAATTCTTTTTCATCAGTATTTTCCAAACGCCATTTCAAAGTCGACAACATTTCCGACAATTGTTCCGGTGTGATTTGTTGTTTCGCATCGCTCCACGCTTTGTCGGGATCAATGTGAGTCTCAATCATCAGACCACCAAAATCAAGGTCGATACTTTTTTGCGCAACTTCGTGTAATCCAGTCCTGTTGCCGCATATATGTGATGGATCACAAACGATCAGCATGTCTGGAAATCTTCTTTTCATTTCAATAGGAAGATGCCACATCGGTGCATTTCTGAATTCTGTATTTCCGTAGTTAGAGAAACCACGATGGATCATTCCAATATCTTTCATCCCAACTTTTTGCAAACGCTCAATTCCACCGGACCATAATTCAAGATCGGGATTGATTGGATTCTTTATTAGAACCGGCACATCAACGCCACGCAAAGCATCACAAACTTCCTGAACACTGAAAGGGTTTACTGTTGTTCTTGCGCCGATCCAAAGAATGTCCACATCAAATTGCAAAGCCATTTCCACATGCTTTGCTGTAGCCACTTCTACAGCGATTGGAAGTCCTGAAATTTTCTTTGCATTCGCAAGCCATGGCAAACCTTTTACGCCAATTCCTTCAAACATTCCAGGCTTTGTTCTTGGTTTCCATATTCCTGCACGAAGTGCATCCACTTTTCCTGTTTTAGCAAGCCGGACGGCGGTTTCTACAACTTGTTCTTCCGTCTCAGCGCTGCATGGGCCGCTGATGATCAGGGGACGTTTGTTCCAGATTTCTTCAATTGTTTGGTTCATTGTTTTATTCGATTTTTTTATTTTTTATAACACAAATTTTTATCACGATCGCACGAATTACTTTCACAGTAAATCAACAAATATTTAAAATTCCTATTCTCAATTTTTCCGCTACTTTAATATTCTTTTTATCTTATTGGCATTTTCCATCAATTCAATCAGGTACGGAAGATTTTCTTTTTCCAAACTGGCTTTAAATTTTCTTAATTGAGATATATGTTCATTCAAAACATCCAACACGTTTTCTTTGTTCTGCATAAAAATTGGCGCCCACATCGCAGGATTACTTTTTGCCAAACGCACGGTACTTTCAAAACCTCCACCGGCTAATTGAAAGATCGCATCTTCTTCTTTCTCTTTTTCCAAAACTGTATTTGCCAAAGCAAAAGAAGTGATGTGTGAAATATGACTTACGTAAGCTGCATGAACATCATGATTTTCAGGGTTCATATAAGTTATATTCATTCCAAGTTCTTCGTAAATATTCTCAATAATATTTACTGCTTCCGGATCACTCTTTTCTTTTTCACAGATCACACATGATCGACCAGTGAAGCCGTCATGTACTGCTGCTTCCGGCCCGCTATATTCAGTTCCCCACATGGGATGAGTGGCTACAAATCTTTTACGCATCGGATGATTGGATAATGATTCACACAAAACCATTTTTGTAGAACCGGCGTCCGCCACAATTTGCTTTTCATTGATCAGATCCATCACTTGTTTCATCAACGGAATCGTTGCATCCACAGGAATTGCGACATAAATAAAATCACTTTGCTTCACTGCTTCTTCCAATGGCAATGCCTCATCAATGATTCCAAGCTCTTTTGCTTTTTCAGCACTCACTGCGGTTCTGCTTACACCAATTATTTTTTTTGCAAAACCTTTATCCTTCAAAGCAAGCGCAAAAGAACCGCTGATCAAACCAACACCAACTATCGTTACTTTTTCAAACATTTGATACGCTATTTTTTAATTCTGCTGACTGCTTCTTTTAATTTTTCTTCTGTCGCACACAAACTCACACGAATATATTTTTCACCAGCGCTTCCAAAAATTCCACCGGGTGTGATGAATACATTTGAATCGATTAAAACTTTATCAGTTAATTGAAATCCGTCTTTGTATTCTTTTGGAATTGCTGCCCATACAAACAAGCCTGCCTGACTTTCATCAAAAGAACAATTCAATAAATGCAACAATTCAAAAACCTTTTTTCTTCGTTTACGATAAACATCATTTATTGAATCGTACCAATCCTGCTCAAGTTCCAAAGCTTTTGCAGCAGCAAGCTGCAGCGGAAGGAACATCCCGCTGTCCATGTTGCTTTTAAATTTTAAAACTTCGTTGATTCTTTCTTTTGCTCCGCAAAGCATTCCAACTCTCCAGCCTGCCATGTTGTGACTTTTACTGAAAGAATTCAATTCTATAACCACATCTTTTGCGCTTTCCAAACTCAATAAACTCATCGGATGGTCATTGAGAATAAAACTATAAGGATTATCATGAACAATAAGAATCTGGTATTTTTTTGCAAATGCGATCAGCTCTTCAAACATTTCGTTGGTAGGTAATTGTCCTGTTGGCATTTGCGGATAATTTACGAACATCAACTTCACTTTTTGCAAATCCAATTTTTCCAGTTCTTCAAAATCAGGGCACCAGTTTTTTTCTTTCGTTAACGTGTAGGCATGAACTTTAGCTCCGGCAATTGTTGCTGCACTTTTATAAGTTGGATATCCGGGATTGGGAATTAAAACAATATCGCCTTCGTTAATGTAAGTCATGCAAACGTGCATAATTCCTTCTTTACTTCCTATCAAAGGCAAAATTTCTGTATCAGGATTTAGAATTACATTATACCATTTCTGATACCATTTTGAAATCGCATTTCTGAGAACCGGGCTTCCTTTATAATTCTGGTAACCGTGCTGGTTAGGCTTTTCAGCTTCCTGTTCCAATACTTTGATGACATCCGGATGTGGCGGAAGATCAGGGCTGCCGATTCCTAAATTGATAACATTTTTTCCAGCTTTATTCATTTCATCAATCTGCCGAAGCTTGGTTGAAAAATAATATTCTTCAATACCTGAAAGACGATTTGAAAGTGTGGCGATCTTTTTATTTGTGGTTATATTTTCCATTTAAATTTCGGTTCATTTTATTAACGTGGAGTTTTTCCATTTTTATAAACACCATACACTTTCACATCGGCTGTAAAAGGTTTTATTTTTTCCAAAACATTATTCAGTTGATCAATGTGAGTGAATTCACAATCAGCATGAAAAGAATATTTCCAATCGCTTCCTGGAATTGGCATTGACTGAAGTTTGCTGAGATTCACGTCTCCTTCTGAAATTTTCGTCAGAACCTTTGCCAGGCTTCCTTTTGAATGATCTGTTTGAAAAATAACAGAAGCCTTATTAGCATCAGCCACTTCATTCGCTGTATCTGCATTTTCCAAAACCCAAAAGCGTGTGTAATTATTTTTTTGTGTGTGAATGTTTGGAGCGATCATATTGAGATCAAAAAGTTGTGCTGCTAATTCACCCGCTATTGCGGCAACGTGCTTGCTTTTGTGTTGATGAATATGCTGTGCACTCAGGGCTGTATCCTCAGTTTCTATCAATTTCCAATTATGTTTTTCGAGATAATCCATGCATTGCAACAATGCCATCGGATGGGAATGAACTTCACGGATATCGTCAAGAGTAACTCCCGGATTCACCAAAAGATTCTGATCAATCTGAAGATAAACTTCTCCGATTATTTTCAAATTACTTTTTTGAAGAAGATTATAATTGGGCAGAATGCTTCCGGCAATTGAATTTTCGATTGCCATCAGGCCTCCGTCGCTGCTTGTTTTGTCGCCTGCAATTTTTACAACATCACGGAAAGTAGAACAACATATTACTTCAACATCGTTTCCGAAAAATCTTCTTGCGGCTGCCTGGTGGAAGCTGCCTTCAAAACCTTGTATCGCTATTTTCTTTTTCATTTATATAAAACAAAAATCCCGGCTTTTTTTGCCGGGATTCTTTTATTTTAATTCTGATTCATTTCAGTTTTAACAAAGGCATCCCGGACTATTTCTAAAATAGTAGCTAAAATAAAAGAAACCGGTATTTGCTTTTGTGATTGCCATTGCGGGAGCAAAAGTATGCTACAAATTTAAATCACCAAATTTTTTTTGTCTTTATAAAAAACAAATTCAACGCAATCGTTTGTCTTTGTAAAAAAACCATCCTCATAAAAAAGAAATGCCAGATCATTCCATAAAATAAAAAAAGGTTCCAAAATTGTGAGGGTGAAATATCAAATTGAGTTTCAAACGCAATACAACCATATCTTCTACAATTATGAAAACACGATTTACTGTTATTTGTTTGTTTCTTGCATTTTAAAATATTCGTATTCGACATTAGAAAAATTAACTTTTATTAATGACCACAACCATAATAATTAGCTTTTGCGTACTCCTGTTAGTCGCCTATCTTTTTGACTTGAGTGCAAAGAAGACAAAGATTCCTGCAGTGATTTTGTTGTTGCTTCTTGGCTGGCTTGCCAGGCAACTGACTTATGTTTTTGGTATGAAGTTGCCGGACTTTTCACCAATATTACCGGTACTGGGAATGGTTGGCTTGATTCTAATCGTATTGGAGGGGGCATTGGAATTGAAGCTGAATAAATCTAAGTTACCACTTCTTAGAAAATCATTTTTTGGCGCATTAATACCGATGCTTTCACTGGCATTTTTGTTCGCTTATCTATTGCAATATTTTGCACCATCTTCTTTTAAAGATAACCTTTCTAATGTAATACCACTCTGTGTTATAAGCAGTTCTATTGCGATTTCAAGCGTAAAGAACCTTGCTACAACTGACAAGGAATTTGTGATTTATGAAAGCAGCTTTTCTGATATTCTTGGTGTATTATTTTTTAATTTTATTGCGCTTAATGAATTTATAAATGGAAAGTCCTTTGCCACTTTCGGATTACAGATTTTAGCCATCACCTTCATTTCTCTCATCGCGATTATTTTGCTTTCATTATTACTTAGCAAAATTGATCACGATATAAAATTTGTACCAATCATTTTACTGGTAATTTTAATTTATACCATCGCACATCAATACGACTTACCGGCTCTGATCTTTATTTTATTGTTCGGGCTTTTCCTTGGTAACCTGGATGAATTAAAAAAGTTCCGTTGGTTTCGAAAAGTCAAGCCCGACGAGCTCGACAAAGAAATGCACAAGTTTAAAGAACTCACCATTGAAGCAGCCTTTATGATCCGTTCGTTATTTTTTTTATTGTTTGGATATATGATTGAGACAAAGGACATGATAAAAGTGGAAACATTAGGGTGGACCTTCGGAATTATAGCGATAATTTTTATTTTTAGAATAATACAACTACTTATTTCAAGGTTGCCATTGATTCCTTTGCTTTTTATTGCTCCACGTGGACTTGTAACGATTTTGTTGTTTCTGTCCATCGCACCGGCAAAGCAGATTCCTTTAATCAATAGATCTCTCATTATCCAGGTAATTGTTATTACTTCTTTGATTATGATGATCGGATTATTATTAACAAAAAAAGATGCAGAAACAGAAAAGAAAGAAATGGAAGAAAGCCCGGAAACAGCGGTAGAATAACGGCTTAAACTTTCACCATTTTCACACGTCCAATGACATCAAAGAAGCAAATAAACTGAATTTGAATTTTACCGATAATTTTTTAAAAAAATAATACAACCACATTCAATAATTTAAAAAATCATTCGTTCTAAAGTTGAGATTCGTTGTACTGTTTTTTATTTTTTTTCAGAAAAAATATAAAAAGGCCCGAAACTTGTAGATTCAATTTTAAGTTAATACTTTTGTTCTATTGAAAAAAATTTTATACATACTTATCCTTATTGCCGGTTTTCAGTTTAGCAGCATTGCACAATCCAAACCGATGCACCTTACAGCAGACGCTGCAAAAACGATTAAATTTTACCCCAATCCTGCAAGCAGTTTTATTAATTTCGACTTTTCAAAAAATTACGATCAATCTTATACCTTGGTGATTTTTAATTTCATTGGCAAAAAAATTGAAGACCTGAAAGTTACTGATCAAAAGATGATCGTTTCTCTTACCGACTTCTATCGGGGTGTTTATATTTTTCAACTACGCGATAAGGATGGCAACATCGTTGAATCTGGAAAATTCCAGGTGATTAAATAATCCTTTAACAATTCCTCTACTTGTTTGTGTCATTTTGTCTAAGATTTAATATTGGCAAAAAGTTTGACTGTACTAACTTTGCAGCCAATTTTAAAAACAGTAAAAATCGAAAAACATGCAAGAAAATGAATCTAAAAGTCCTGTTGAAGCAGCGGATTTTTCTATTTCCGAAGGTGAAAATAAATTAGAAGAACAGACAAAAGATTCTGCAATTATTCCTGATGTGGAACATACTGAAATAGAAAATCTTACCACCGAACTTGCCGAACAAAAAGAGAAATATCTTCGCTTGTTTGCTGAGTTTGATAACTATAAAAGACGTACCTCAAAAGAAGCAATCGAACAAAGGCAAACAGCTGGTAAAGACGTTATCGTTTCTTTGTTAGAAGTGCTGGACGACATGGACAGAGCAGAAAATCAATTACAGGAAAGTGATGTTGATAATAATGTAAAAGAAGGAATAAAGCTGGTTTTTGATAAATTTAGAAAAACGCTCCAGGCAAAAGGCTTGCAGGCGATTAAAACTTTACATACTGAATTTGATGTAGAAAAAGACGAGGCGGTATCGGAAATTGAAGTGGATGACAAAAAGCTAAAAGGGAAAGTCGTTGCTGAACTACAAAAAGGGTATATGCTCAATGACAAACTCATCCGGTTTGCGAAAGTTGTTGTTGGCAAATAATTTAATGAATAATCATTAGAATCATATCAAAAATACCATCAGCAGATGGTAGTACAAATAAATATTATGGCAAGTACCATGACAAAAAGAGATTATTATGAGATCCTCGGTGTAAACAAAAATTCAACTGCCGATGAAATAAAGAAAGCTTACCGAAAAGTAGCCATGCAATTCCATCCGGACAGAAATCCCGGCGATCATACAGCAGAAGAAAAATTTAAGGAAGCTGCAGAAGCGTACGAAATCTTAAGTGATGCTGATAAGCGTGCTCAATACGACCGGTTTGGTCATAATGCTTTTGGTCCCGGACGTGGAGGCGGATTCTCAGGTCACGGAATGAATATGGATGATATTTTCAGCCAGTTTGGTGATATTTTCGGAGATGATATGTTTGGCAGCTTTTTTAGCGGTGGCAGCAGAAGTGGCAGTTCCAGGAGAAGCAGAGGTACGAGAGGTACCAATTTGCGGGTAAAAATTAAAGTAAATTACGAGGAAATTGCAAAAGGAACCACCAAAACGATCAAAGTAAAAAAATACGTTTATTGTAGTGCGTGTGGTGGTTCAGGAGCAAAAGATAAAAACAGCTCTCAAACTTGCAGAACCTGCGGCGGAAACGGACAGGTAAGAAGAGTTCAGAATACTTTTCTAGGGCAGATGCAAACAGTCACCACTTGTCCTGATTGTAATGGTGAAGGAAGCGTGATTACGAATAAATGTACTGCTTGCAAAGGCGAAGGAAGAGTTTACGGAGAAGAAATGGTAACATTGGAAATTCCGGCCGGAGTTCAGGAAGGAATGCAACTGAGCATGAGCGGAAAAGGCAATATGGGTGAACGCGGAGGCGGCGCCGGAGACTTAGTCATTTTAATAGAAGAAGAGGCACACCCGTATTTACACCGGGAAGGATTAAATGTTGCTTTTGATTTGTACATTTCGTTTACTGATGCAGTATTTGGCACTCAAACTGAAGTACCAACAATAGATGGCCGCGCTAAAATAAAAATACCAGCGGGAACACAAAGCGGAAAAATTTTCCGGTTGAAAGGAAAAGGTTTTCCGTCTATAAACAGCATTTATGAAAAAGGCGACCAACTTATCCAGGTGAATGTATGGACACCTCAAACTGTTTCCGATGCAGAAAAAATTGCGTTGGAAAATTTGCAGGACAGCGAAAACTTCAAACCGAAGCCTGATAAAAATGACAAAACATTCTGGGAGAAGATAAGAGAAACTTTTAGCTGATTCTTTTAGTAAACGAAGAAATAATTGGATTTTATTTTTTCAGATTCACTTCGATACTCTTTTCATTTCCATCAGAAGATAATATTAATTTAAAGAGATGCGTTGCTGCATCAAAAGAAAGTTTCCCTTTATCTGCCAATGGCGGATTCTCAGAATATCCACATAAAGTAATTTGTTTTTCGCCCATGGCAAAAAGAACTTTTACAGCTAAATTATTTGCAGAACTGCTTACTTCTGCAATTCTTTTTTTGCCTGTCGCTGCAATCTTATTTTCATCTCCGAGAAAAGCAATTCCTGTTGGGGTAACCGGAGCAAGAATGTAGTAAACATATTTTTTATCAGGAATTGATCCTGAAAATGTTTCTGTTGATTGCATCAGTTTCAATTCTTGATTCACCGGATTGTAAACCACAATTTTTCCTGTAATTCCTAAATCAGAAGGCCGAAAATTAAAATCTTTGTCCATCGTTTTTTTATCAGAAAAAGCAAACAAATAATGAGTTGTTATGTTGCCATGTTTTGTAAAAGTTGATGCAAGCAAAGGTTTATTTTCTTTGTTGCTGATTTGTAGATAATCTTCATCAAGCGGAAGAAGAGGAACATCAGGTTTTACCAAAACGCCATCATTTCTGCAAGCCAGCATAATATTTTTTTTGTCTTCTTTTCCAATCGCATCGCCCGTTCCAACTGCTCCTGCAGATAAAACAGAAACCACCATATTTCCTGTTTCGCTGCTTTTAAAAACATCGGACCACGGCCAAATTCCCATTTCATACGCAAATTGCGAAGTGAAAATAAAAGGCATCCATTTGCGCGGTTCAAAACGGTCGTCACTGGTTCGAATGGTAGTGAGATTATTATATTTTAATCCTTGCAAAAAAAATCGTGGCATCGCCATACAATATTGAAGATGCAAACCATTTTCTTTTGCGGCGTTCGCCATTCCATCGGTAAATTCGTTGCCAACCTTAATATCAGCAAGCATTTCGGGACTTTTGTTATAAATATAATTGAGCCAATCCTGCTCATAACAAACCACTCCCGAAGTTTTCAGGTAACGCATTATATCCTTCCAAAAAGCTGGATCTATGGCAGCGTAACCTGATATCTGATATTTTTTTTGATAAGGACTTTGAGGATCGATCCAGCGATTGTGAGTGACCAAAGGCAATCCAACTTTTTTATCAAATGAAGCCAAACCATTCGGAAATAAAAACGGATCTGCGACATATTCCAACAGGCCGCCATACCGGTTCCATTCGCCTTTTGGTAATGCTTTGTTTTTATGATCTGCATCCGGTTTTCCGTCAGGATCATAAATAGATTTTTCATACCACCAACTGTCGAGTTGCATATAGCCGAGCGGAATATTTTCTTTTTGGTACACTTTTCTCAGGTCAAGCAATGTGTTTTCATATCCTTTTGTGGTGTCATAATTATAATAATAATCGGCACCATTATCAGTCCAGTATCCAAAAGTTTTTAAGACGACATCTGCATCATTTGCAGGACGAACCCGATTGTATAATTTTCTGAGGGCATTTCCCCACGTGTTCCATGCGGTCTGAATTCCTTCATCAAAGATCATAATCGTAGAATGTGTAAATCCTTTTGGCAGATTTTTTATTTCTTCATTTAACCCACTGCTGATGCGGTTTTCCCCATCACCAGTCATTTTTGAAACAATAAAATCGGAAGCCGGAGAAATTACACAAGCATTTTTATTTTTATCAAAAAATAACCAGGGAGTGGAAGTTTCTGTTAAAGAAAACTCGGGTGCGGAAAAAACATCATTGCGATAACTAAAATGAAAAAGTGACGCAGGAATGGAATTGAAATCAGGGAAAGAAACGATAGAATTATCTGCTCCGTTTGAAAGCGATAAAGAAAAAATAACCACGGGTTTTTCATCATACCAGCGAATGGTGGCTGCATATTCATTTTTGTTTTTCCAGGAAAAAAATACCGATTGAAAGTTTCCAATTGCATCATGCCCTTTTGATGATTTTAATTGCGATAATTTTTGTCCGATGGTGCCGCTAAATTTCCAATGAAGCGTGTTGGAAGTAATGCTGTAATTTCCAGTTTGCTGATCAACGTCTACCGAAATAAAATTTTTTGGTGAAGAAAATCCGGAAAATGAAAACAGTAAAAATGCTGAAAATAAATTGGTAAAAAGCGTGAAAGCTTTCCGATATTGGAGAACAGGCATGAGGGAATTTTTTCTGATGAACAAAGAAATTCTTTTTCAAATTTAAATGTTAGCATTCAGTTTCCATCAATTAAAATCCGAAAAAGTCTTTGCTTTTTTTCCTTAGAAAAAATACGGAAATAAGTTATTTGATTTCGAGGGAAAGTACCAATTCTTTTTCGAAATAACCCTGTAGTAAATCTCCTACAAGACACTCTCCTACTCCTGCAGGCGTGCCGGTAAAGATCAGATCGCCGATATTAATCGAAAAATAATTTGAGATATTAGCAACGATCTTATCTATTGAAAAAATCATCGACCCGGAATTCGCTTTTTGCACGATTTCTTTATTTTTAGCTAAAGAAAAATTGATATTCTTTTTATCAATCGCCGATGTGAAATCGATAAATTTTCCTACTGCTGCAGAATTATCAAAAGATTTCGCTTTCTCCCACGGAAGGCCTTTCTCTTTCAATTGTTGCTGAATATCACGCGCGGTGAAGTCTATACCTACAGTAATGGCGTTGTAATAATTGGACGCGTGTTTTTCCTGGATGTATTTTCCGTTTTTACTCACACGGACTACCAGCTCCGCTTCATAGTGAAGATCATTGGTAAATTCGGGGTAATAGAATGGAGTATGGCCCTGCACAAGAGCGCTCTTCGGCTTCATAAATATAATGGGTTCGTCAGGAGCTGCGCTCCCCATTTCTTTAGCATGATCGGCATAATTACGCCCTATACAAAATATTTTCATTTCAATCAGGTTTAGTCAGGGCTTTTCAAAGGTTTTGCGAAAATATAAAAAACAAATTTAAAAAAGAATTTATCTGTGAATTTATCAAATAAAAGTTAGATTATTTACATCACTCATTGTTCTGTCAATTCCAATGGTGGCAAATTCTTCAATTACTTGAATGCTTTTTTCGATTTTCAATTTTACCACCGGCAATTCTTCGGGCAACCAACGGCTCAAAACAAACTGTACCTGCATGCCTTTTGGATATTGATTTCCAATCCCAAAACGCAATTTGGGATATTCGTCAGTTCCCAATACATTTTGAATGTCTCTTAAGCCGTTATGACCGGCATCGGAACCTCTTTTTCGTAATCTTAATTTACTTAAAGGAAGTGCGAGGTCATCCACTATTGTCAAAGAATTTTCAATGGAAATTTTTTCCTTATCCAACCAGTGCTTTACAGCTCTTCCGCTGAGATTCATAAAAGTAGTTGGTTTGATACAAACAAATATTTTCCCCTTAAATTTTATTTCTGCTACTTCTGCCAATCTTGCAGATTGGAAAAAGGCATTATTTTTCAAAACAAAAGTATTTAAAATATCGAATCCGATGTTATGCCTTGTGTGTGCATATTCGTTCCCGGGATTGCCCAGACCTATTATTAAAAACTTTGTCATTAAAACGAAGATAAAAGGATTCAAGTATTTTCATGTGCAGATTTTTTTAAAGATTTTTTCAAAAATGATTTTAATCATATTCAAATGAAATACATAAGACGTTTCGGCAAAAAATAAGTTTTAGAACCATGTCTGTTAATTACGAAAAAAAGGTAAGAAAAAAAGAATTAGGCTGCATGCCCTCGTGCATTCAATTCTTTTAAAAGATCGGTTACTTCTTCATCAGTTGTTTGGTTAAAATCTTCGTAAAACCTTCCGACTCCAAAAAAGGGAACAGGTATGTGAAGGCAAATAAATTCATCTACTTCTTTACTAATTCGTTCCGCAGCCTGCTTTGATGCAACCGGAACTGCCACCACCAGTTTTTTTGGGTGCTTGCTTCGAAGCATTTTTATTGTTGCAAGAATTGTACGTCCGGTAGCAATACCATCATCGACGACAATGACAATTTTCCCTTTTAAATCCAAAGGTTCTTTTTCACCCATAAAATCTTTATAACGCTTTTTTAATTGTTCATGAATTTCCGAAGCTTTCTGTTTTATATAGTCGGGGGGCACATTTTCAGTCTCTTCAATAATCGAATCTTCTAAACCAACCGCTCCTATTGCGAATTCTGGGTTCAACGGATGCCCGAGTTTTTTAGTCATCAACAGATCCAGTTCAAAATGAAGGTAACGAGCCAGGTAAAAACCAATGGGAACACCACCACGAGGTACCGCAAGAATCACCCCGTTTTGCCCGTTGTATTTATCCAGTTTTTTTGAGAGCTTCATAGCGGCATCAAATCTGTTGATAAAATACATAACTAATGAGTGTTTTCAGTGAGTGTTTGATTGCATAGATGCAATTCAAACCAATCTGCCGCCGCATTTGCAACCTCCTCCAGAGTGCCCGGCTCTTCAAATAAATGGGAAGCGCCTTCTACTACGTGCATCTTCTTTGCTGTACGAATAGATTCATATGCCTTCTGATTCAAATCGATGACCGGTAAATCACGCGAGCCAACAATTAATAAAACCTCCGCTCTTACCTTTGATAAGTTTTTAGCCATATCTACCCTACCTCCACGGCATACAATAGCCTTCACTGTATCGCCGAGAAAAGCCGCGGCGTCCAAAGCCGACGCTGCTCCTGTACTGGCGCCAAAATATCCAATCGGTAAAACTTCAAAGGCAATTTGCTCCAGCATTTTTTCTGTGACTCTTATCAATCTGTCCGTCAATAGATCCGTATTAAACCGGTTTTCATAAACCGCATCTTCTTCAGGTGTTAAAAGGTCGGTAAGCAAGGTTGTAATATGATGTTCATTTAAAATATCGCCTACATAATTATTCCTCGCACTTAACCGGCTGCTGCCACTTCCATGTGCAAAAATCACGAGAGCGCGCGGTTTGGATGGTTGATTCAGATTCCCAATTAGCGTTACGTCATTTAATTCAATATTTACTGTACGTTTTTCCATGTCATTTAATTTAAATTTTCACGAATAGTTATCAATCATAAATTTATTTAATCTAACAAAATCGGTACAATTTCTATGCCCGATAGAAGGTAAAAATGCATTGGAGGCCAACATTGGCAACAGTTGAATTTATATTCGAAAGCAGTATTAAAACAATATTTAAAATCAGTGTTATTTGTTGCTTTATTGGAATTGATTTATGTGCCTATTCAAAAAAAGCGTTTTATCGTCCTTTCCAAACTTTCAGAATTATCCGGAATGAAAATTTAAAAAGTATTTTTACCTTTTATTTGTAATTCATCTTTCTAAATTTTATTGTGTCCAAAATAATCACGCTCCTGAAAAAAGATTTTCTGTTGGAACTACGGCAGCAGCATACTTTTTTTGGAATTTCACTTTATGTCGCCAGTACCATTTTTGTGTTATACCTGGCTATGGGTCAGCCGGAAAGTACCGTTTATAACGGGCTGTTTTGGATGATCCAATTGTTTGTTTGTGTAAATGCAGTCGCTAAAAGTTTTATGCAGGAAAGCCAGGGTCGCATGCTTTATTTTTATTCAATCGTAAGTCCGATACATTTTATAATTTCTAAACTAATTTACAGTACGGTAATTATGCTTTTGATGGTTTTGTTGAGCCTGGTTCTGTTTAGAATTTTATTGGGAAATCCGGTAATGAACGAATTACAATTTATTGGTATTGCTTGCCTCGGAGGATTGAGTTTGAGCCTGGTATTTACCTTAATGTCTGCAATTGCAGCAAAAGCGCACCAAAATGCGGCAATTATGGCGATACTTGGATTTCCGCTTATTATTCCACAATTATTGTTATTGATTCGGTTATCAAAAGCTGCTTATGGCGAAGTTTTCAGAGAAGGAGCGATTTTACAAATTTCTCTTTTATTAACCGGGTTGGATTTATTGGTTATTGTATTATCGATTGTACTGTTTCCTTTTTTATGGAGAGATTGATTCTAGACGTTTCGGTTTATTAAATTATTAATTTATCTCATTATTTGATAATTCATATTCTACGATTTATAGTTAGTTTTTGAAAATTTACACTTCTCTGTTACTTCCTTCAAATTACATCCAAAAACATAAAGGCTTGTCAAACATTTAAAGAAATACAAGGATATTATCCTTAATTTTGCCCTACAAAAAAAACTACATGCAACTAAAGTGGTGGAAGATATTGTGTATTATTTTCATGTTTTTAACCTTCACTGCCGGTTTTCTGATTCCAGTTCCTATTATTGGAAATCTTCATCAAAGTATTCGTAATTTCTTCTTTCATGTTCCCATGTGGTTTGGGCAAATGGGATTGCTTACTTTATCCCTTGCTTATTCTATTGCCTATCTCAGAACTCAAAAGCTCAAATACGATATATATGCATCTGAATTTGCAAAAACAGGAATTATATTCGGAATTCTTGGGTTAGCAACAGGCTCAATATGGGCGAAATATACCTGGGGCGAATTCTGGAGCAACGATCCAAAACAGATCGCGGCTGCCATTGCAGTTTTGATTTATTTAGCCTATATCGTTTTACGTGGTTCTATGACTGATTTTGATAAAAGAGCACGCGTCTCTTCTGTGTATAATATTTTTGCCTATTTTATTTATATCCCTTTAATAATGATCCTGCCACGCCTTGTACAGTCTCTTCATCCGGGAGGAATGGAAGGTGCAAAAGGCGGTGGAAATCCCGCGCTCGGAGGCGATAGCCTTGATGCTACCATGCGTTTGATCTTTTGGCCTGCGGTTTTTGGCTGGCTGCTTTTAGGAATATGGATCAGCAGTCTAAAAATACGTTTAAGCCTGCTTGCCAATAAAAATTTAATTCATGAATAAATCTTTTTTAAAGCGCATAAGCTTTGCTGTTATATTATTTCTATTGTCCCCGGTTTTGTGGGCACAACAAACCATTTCCCCTACTGTTGACGAAACAATGAGAAGTCATGATAAAATATATGTAGTAATGGCTGTGTGCATCGTTATCCTCGTCGTGTTCTTTTTATATCTGATCAGAATTGACAGGAAGGTGTCGAAAAAAGAAAAGTCGTTATAATAGTTGTTACATGGATCATTTAAATTTTCATTAAAAAATAAACATCATGTCATCAAAAGTTCCGTATAGTTTTTTTGAAAACGTAGAGAAAAGCTTTGATAAAGCGGCCGTTTTTACTCAATGGGATAATGGAATTCTGCAACAAATAAAGCAGTGCAACAGTGTGTACCAGATGCGCTTCCCGATCAAAAGAGAAAATGGTGAAATTGTAACTTTGGAAGCATATCGAGTTCAACATTCTCATCATAAAACACCATGTAAAGGTGGTATCCGTTTTAGCAATGCCGTAAACCAGGATGAAGTGATGGCGCTTGCCGCTTTGATGACATACAAATGCGCAATCGTAAACGTACCTTTTGGAGGGGCAAAAGGCGGAATCAAAATAAGTCCAAGGGAATACACACCTTATGAACTCGAAAAAATCACCCGCCGTTATACTGCAGAACTAATCAAGAAAAATTTTATCGGACCCGGAACAGATGTACCGGCTCCGGATTATGGAACGGGCGAAAGAGAAATGGCGTGGATACTGGATACTTATACCGCTATGCATCCAGGTGAAATTGATGCTGCTGCTTGTGTAACAGGAAAACCAGTTTCGCAAGGCGGCGTTCGCGGAAGAAGAGAAGCAACAGGATTGGGGGTTTTTTATGGTCTTACTGAGGTTTGCAATATGACAACATTGATGGAAAAACTTGGTTTGCCAACAGGAGTAAAAGGCAAACGTGTTTGTGTGCAGGGATTGGGAAACGTAGGTTATCATTCTGCATTATTTTTCCAACAGGCAGGAGCAATAATTGTCGGCCTTGCAGAGATGGAAGGTGCTATCAAAAACTATGAAGGTCTTGATGTTGAAAAAGTATGGCTGCATCGCAAAAAAACAGGTTCTATTCTTGATTTTCCTGGTGCCGAGAACTTTGAAAAATCTGCTGATGCTTTGGAAATGGAATGTGATATTTTAATTCCGGCTGCTTTGGAAAATGTGATCAATGGGGAAAATGCTGACCGGGTAAAAGCAAAAATTGTAGGAGAAGCCGCAAACGGACCTTTATCACCAGAGGCTGATGAAATTTTAAATCCAAAAGGCGTATTGATTGTTCCGGATATGTACCTGAATGCGGGTGGTGTTACCGTTAGTTATTTTGAATGGTTAAAAAATTTGAGCCACGTACGTTATGGCCGTTTGGAAAAAAGATTTAGCGAAAATATGAATCACCATATCGTAAACCAGGTAGAAGAGCTTACCGGAAAAAAGATGAGTGGATCTGAAAGGGATTTTATCCTTCACGGCGCTGATGAAGTAGATTTGGTAAGAAGCGGGCTGGAAGAAACGATGATCACTGCAACCCGTGAAATCGTTGACATCTGGCAAAAAACTCCGGCAATTCCGGATATGAGAACTGCCGCTTATGTTTGCGCTATTAATAAAGTAGCTACTTCTTACGCTGAATTAGGAATTTTCCCATAAAGGAATTTTGAGATAATTATTGAAAAGAGTTGGTAAAGTTCCTAAAGTGCAGCTCTTTTTCATTTCCAAAAGCCGTCAAATATTTATGAATAATTAGGCTTAATTCTTTTCCTCAGTAATTTAAATCCCTTACCTTTGCCGCCCAAATTATAAATTTTATTCACCAAAAAACACGATTAATGCAGAATTACGAATTGATGGTGATTTTTACCCCTGTACTATCTGAAGAGGACTTTAAAGCCGCTCAGAGCAAGTTCACTTCGCTGGTTAAAGAAAACGGCGGAGAGGTTGTAAACGAAAATGCCTGGGGATTAAAATCACTGGCGTATCCAATCCAGAAAAAAACAACCGGTTTATACTGGGTTCTGGAATATGCTGCGCCAACCGACTTCAATGAAAAGCTGAAAACACAGCTTTTGCGCGATGAATCAGTCATTCGCCACATGTTCACTGCGCTCGACAAATACGCCGTCGAGTACAATGCCAAAAGAAGAAAAGGCGTACCAACAGGAATTGAAAAAGCGGAGGTAAACAATGGCTAAAGCAAACGAAATTAAATACCTGACAGCAATAAAAGCTGAAAAACGGCCAAAGAAATATTGCCGTTTCAAAAAATTAGGCATCAAATACATTGATTATAAAGATGCTGACTTTTTGAAAAAATTCCTGAACGAACAAGGTAAATTGCTTCCCCGCCGCATCACCGGTAATTCTTTGAAATACCAGCGCAAAGTGAGCGAAGCAGTAAAGAAAGCCCGTCAAATGGCCATTCTTCCTTACGTAACAGACTTAATGAAATAATTTTTTTTCACCACCCTAATCCCGTTGATACGGGAGAAAGTTCTGTCAATAAACAAGATTGGGTAAAAATGCAAAAATAAAATGCAGGTAATATTAATACAGGATGTAAATAACCTTGGCGGCGCTCATGAATTGGTAAATGTAAAAGACGGATACGGCCGTAATTATCTTATTCCACACAAATTTGCTGTTGAAGCAAACCCTTCCAATCTAAAACAATTAGAAGAACGCAAAAAACAACTCGCCAAAAAAGAAGAAAAACTTTTAGCCGAAATCAACAGTGTGATCAGCGTTTTACAGGAATCTCCATTGAAAATTGGCGCTAAAACCGGTACCAGCGGAAAGATATTTGGTAGTGTAACTTCTGTTCAGATCGCAAGAGCCATCCGCGAACAAAAAGGTTACGAAATAGATCGTCGCAGAATCACCATTCTCGACGACGTGAAAGAATTAGGAAACTACAAAGCCAAAATTGATTTCGGTAAAGGACACGAAACTGAAGTTGATTTTGAAGTAGTGGGTGATTAATTTTTTAAGCTTTATAAAAAAAATCCTGCTTTTGCAGGATTTTTTTTTATAACTGATTTAAATATAAGAATCCGGTCAACTTTTGCATACTGTCATTTTAAAAGTAAATTTTGGTTCTTTGGAATAATTATTGAACGAAAAATCAAATCTTTAATTAATCTTTTAATATTTATATTCAAATGGGATTTAACCAGTATCATGAACCGCCGCAAGAACTGAAGGAAGAAACAAGGACACTTGCCAGGATGTTTGCCTCTTTAACGGAAGAAGCAGAAGCCATTAACTGGTATCAGCAACGTTTATCTGTTGAAAAGGATAGTGATGCCAAAGCGATTATGGAGGATGCACAAGCAGAAGAATTTAAGCATTTCGGAATGGATTTGGAATTCCTTCTTCGGAAAATACCGAAATGGAAAGAAACACTCGAGCCAATATTATTTAAATCGGGCGATATTGTAAAGTTGGGCAAAAAAGGGGAAAAAAATTCAGAGTAATACTATCGTCAACAGATCGAGACTTTCAATAAAATCAGAAAATGGGATATTTCTTTCTTTACTGCAGAGCCGGAAAAATCAACTGAACTTCGAAAGGAAAATTGCAATTTTTTCTTCCTTTGCGATTCACTTCCCTTTGCCCAATAAAATAATTCTGATGGTATGAATCATAATTTTAAAATCGAGTGCCAAGGAGATGTTCTCAATATAAATAATATCGTATTTCATTCGTTCAATCATTTCCTCGACATTTTGAGCATATCCAAATTTTACCATTCCCCAACTGGTAATTCCGGGTTTTACTTTTAATAATATTTTATATTCAGGATGATTTTCCATGATCTTGTCTGCATAATATTTTCTTTCAGGACGAGGACCTACCAGGCTCATCTCTCCTTTTATTACATTCCACAATTGGGGCAGTTCATCCAATCTCCAACGCCGCATAATCTTTCCCCATCTGGTAATCCTTTCGTCATGATCACTGCTCAGCATCGGCCCGTTCTTTTCCGCATCTGTTATCATCGACCTGAATTTGTAAATAAAAAATTTTTTGCCTTTATGACCAATTCGTTCCTGTGAATAAAAAATGTTTCCTTTTGATGAAAATCTTGTTCTCATTGCCGCGTATAAAAGCAATGGTGAAAGAACGATGATCGCAAAAACTGAAATTATAATATCAACCAATTGTTTTACATTTTGCTGCCATGCGTTCATCAACCCGGTATGAATTTCTATCAGTGGCGTTCCCATAATATTTGTGGTCCTTACACTTCCGGTGAGAATGTCAATTTTATCCGGCACCATTTTTACATTCACTTCTTTTTCTGCAAGCAATTGCAAAATTTTTTCGACTTCCTCTCTCTCCTCTTTTTCCAACGCAATCAGCACTTCACTAATTGCGTATTCATCTATCGCATTTTTCGCTGCATTTATATTTCCCAAAAAAGAAATTTCTCCATTCCATTGGCGGTTATTTTGTTCTTCTGAAGAGACAAAACCACATATGCGATAGCCGCTTTTTTCCTTATTCGATTTTATTGAATGAAACAGTTCTTCCGCTTTTTCGGGATTACCAATAATTAATGTATTAAACCATACTTCTTCATCTTGTAATTGGCTATGCGCTTTACTTAAAAAGAAAAACCGGATGAAATAGGTAATTAAAAACTGAAGAGCAAACAGTATAAAAAACTGGGTGTAGAAAGTGCTTAGATTTTGATGTTTTTTATAAAATAAGAAAATAAAAAACAGGATGATACTTCCAAGAAACGTACTTAAAAAAGTAGAGAACAATTCAAGCAATCTTGATTTGTAGTAAAGATTTTCATAAGTTCCGGAAAGGTGATATAAAAGCAAATATCCGGGCGGATAAAATATTAAACCAAAAATAAATTTTTTGCTGAACGCAAAACTTTCTCCGCCAAGATGCCTGTGGATCCAATAAAAAAGAATCCAGGCAATAACAGATGCAAGTAAATCGCCTAATGCATAAAATCGAATGTGTAAGCGCTTTTGCAAATTATACTAAAATTAAAATTACCCAATCTGGTTCCGGTTGATCTTATCCAATATTAGATGCGCAACCTCCATCGCACGAAAGCCGTCAACTTCAGTAACGACAGTTGTTTTGTTGTTATTAATTGCATTCACAAAACTTTGTAATTCCATTTTTATAGCATTGCTCTCTTTCACTGCCGGCGCTGCGATTGCAATTGTTTTTTTTCCGTGATTGGTATCAATATCGAACGTAAAAACATTTTTATCTTCCGGAGATTTGTATTTAATGATCTCCGTCTTTTTCTCTAAAAAATCTATTCCTACATAAGAATCCTTTTGAAACAACCGCATCTTGCGCATCTTTTTCATACTGATCCTGGAGGAAGTAAGATTTGCCACACATCCATTGTCAAATTCCATTCTGACATTGGCAATATCGGGCGTATCGCTTAAAACATTTACGCCGTTGGCAAAAACATTTTTCACATTACTTTTTACCAAGGAAAGAATAATATCAATGTCGTGGATCATTAAATCCAAAATTACACTCACATCTGTACCACGTGGATTGAATTGAGAAAGACGGTGCACCTCAATAAACATCGGATTCAGTTCATGTTCTTTTGCCGCCAGCAGCGCCGGATTGAAACGCTCCACATGGCCAACCTGGAACTTGATGTTTGCTTCTTTTGCCAGTTTCACTATTTCCTTTGCTTCATCCATTGTGTTGCACAAAGGTTTTTCAACAAACACATGTTTGCTTTGTAGAATGGCCTTTTTACACAACTCAAAATGTTCGGTTGTTGGCGCCACAATATCGATTGCATCACATGCTTCAATCAAATCATCGGCTTTCTTCAACCTTTTTAAACCGTATTCCTTTTTTACTTCGTTCGCATTTAAGTCAGAAGGATCATAAAATCCAATCAATTTGACGCCTTCTATTTCTTTCCAATTATTCAAATGAAATTTTCCTAAATGGCCAACCCCAAATACTCCAACTTTTAGCATATTTTTTATTTAAACGCGATAAAGGTAAGTTATCAACGAAGTTTTAATGTGATTTTGTATTTTTAAAATCAGGAATGAAAAACAACCTGTGATAAGATGATGCCGGTTGCCACTGCAGCATTTAATGATTCTGCGTGACCCGCTTTTGGAATCGTAATTTTTTGCGAAGCAGATTTTAAAATTTCTTCGCTCAATCCTTTTGACTCGTTTCCGATTAAAAAAATTCCTTCAGTTATTTTCGGCAATTTAAAAACAGAAACTCCTGATAAAGAAGCAGCGTAGAATGGTATCTGCTTATGTTTTTTCATAAATAATTTTAAGTCCGTATAAATAAGATTCACTCTCAAAAGGCTGCCCATAGTGGATTGTACTACTTTTGGATTGTAGCAATCCACACTATGCTCACTACAAATAATATTTTCAACCCCAAACCAATCCGCAATTCTGATGATCGTCCCCATATTTCCCGGATCCTGTAAATCGTCCAACATCAGTGAAATTCTGCCATGAAGATTTTGATTTTCAACTGCCGGTTTTTTCGTAAAAACTGCAGCTACTTTATTCGGTGTTTTCAAAAGAGAAATACTTTTCAGCCAATGTTCATCTGTCTCAAAAATATTTTCCTTGTTTATATTTTTTAATAAAATTTCGTTCTCAAAAAGCCATTCTTTTTCTGCACAAATTATTTTGCATTCTATTATTTCTGCTGATAAAAATTCTGAAACAACCTTTGGTCCTTCAGCAACAAAAACACCTTCTTCGTCACGGAATTTTTTATGGCTCAAACTTTGAATATATTTGACAATCTTTTTGCTCAACATGGCTTTTTTATTATGAAAGGGAACAACTCTGTGAAAACTTCCGTCTTATTTTTCCTGAAATTTTTTTTTACGATCCTCTTTTTTTCGAGTTGTACAATTGTTCAAAAATATCAAAAAAATGTTCCCTTCATTTTTAAAAATAATATAAAGCTGGAAGCAAACAACGTAAGTAAAGACGAAAAAGTGAGCATCAAATCAAAATTAACTACTCAATTGGATGACAGCGCAAAAGTGATGGAAAAAGATAAATTTTTTATTTTTCATTACCTTCCGAACCCGCCTGTTTTTGATACAAATGCCGTCGCTCAATCTGCCGCCAATATGGCTGCGGCTTTGCAAAATCTTGGTTTCTATAGTCCAGATATTTCCTATTCTTTTGATACAGTTACAAGAAAAAAAAACCAGGAAAGAGTTACAGTTACCTACAACGTCGACGCTGGAAAACGGACGATGATAGACACTTTGGCTTATCTCTTTACAAAACCTGAGCTGGAAGAACTGGCGGTTTCCACAAAAAAAGAATCGCTGCTTCAGCCCAATACGCCAATCACCAAAAGTGGCATTCTGCAGGAAACAAACCGGCTGGTAAATCTTTATAAAAATAACGGCTATTATAAATTTACTGCTGACGAAATAAGGGCAACCGGTGATACGACAATCGCAGCATTGACAAGTGTTTCAGAAGATCCGTTTGAGCAATTACGTTTACTGGCAGAAGCAAATCAGCAGCGAAAAAATCCAAAGATCCGGCTTGGCTTTCAGTTAAATAATTTGCCGGACAGCAGCAATTTGCAGAAATATTATATCAATGATATTTATGTATTGCCCGATTATGTACCAGGCGATGAATACACTGACAGTAATTTACAGGTTCGTACGTTTAAAAATTATACAGCAAAATTTCATCGGAAACTTTTTAAATTTTCATTACTGAGCAGAAATATTGCGATAAAAAAAGGAAATGCTTTTCGGCAGGATGATTATTTTAAAACAATAAATGATTTGTACAAACTGGGTGTGTGGGAAAGCCCAACCATTGATATCATTGAACAAAAAGATACCAATCTCCTGAATATGGTGGTTAAATTAATTCCTCTGAAAAAAT
>Ga0207667_10000962_pt1 | contig 36667 bp, 29 predicted proteins | sample KBSCornC52_FD_184301 | JGI IMG/M metagenome (GOLD analysis project Ga0207667, IMG submission 184301) | Corn rhizosphere microbial communities from Kellogg Biological Station, Michigan, USA - KBS Corn C5-2 (SPAdes) (version 2) | ecosystem: Host-associated > Plants > Roots > Rhizosphere > Soil ...
GAGATCGCCGATGGGATAGGACACCATCGCCGTGGCGATGCCAGTGCTCAGGCCGAAGCAGTCCGACAGGTTCGCCGCGACGTTGAACTCGCCGCCGCTGACGTGGATCGCAACCTCGGTGGCCTTGCGAAACGGGATAATACCGGGATCGAGACGGGTGACCATCGCTCCCAGGGACAGTAAGTCCAGTGTGCCTTTTTCAGGAATGTTGAAACCAAGATTCATTGCGCCATTCTCCTCAATTTTCAATGCCCCTAACTTCGATACAAGCTCAGGGCATGACTCTATTCATCATATCTGCCGGAAGATCAACTCCAGATGAGCCGACGAGATTGCCCTCGAAAAAACTATAGAGCTATTTGCCGAGAAATACCGGACGAATATGCCGCTCGAACAAATTCGTCGTCACATTCCTTGCCACAACCTCTTCATTCGCCTCAAGCGCCTTCAGATAACGATCTCCCAGCTTCGCCGCAACCTTGAAGCCGACGTGCAGCAGTTGCCGGAGGCTCTGGTTATATTCTTTGTTGCCCTGTTCGTGACGAAGCGCCGAGGTGTACTGCTCACTGGTCCATCCATTTACCATCTCGGGCTTCGGCAGTTTCGCAGGGTCGATATCGATGACAGTCGCATAAGGAGCGCAAAGCTCCTTGCTGTGCGCATGCGCTTCCGCGTAAACCACTTTGGCAATCTCCAGGCCAGTCCCGCCAGCCTCGGCCAGTCCAATCAGCTCTTCGAGCCACGTCGTCCCGGCGGTCTTCATGTGAACTCCGGCGTCAAACTTCTTCACCGCATCATGAACCGCCTTGTAAATCGAGAACTTATCCGAGCCGGAGTGAATGCTCAGCTTCAAATTATCCGGCAGCCCGTAGGTCTTGATCGCAAATGCGATAGCCGCCAGATCTTCGTTAAACTCCTTGGTGAATTGCGCGACATCGCCTACATAATCGACGCCCTTGTTGAACCGTCCGGTAAACTTCGGCGCAATCGTCTGGATCGGAATCTTCTCGTCGGCAATCGCCGCCAGAATAATCAGCAACTCCACCGGAGTCTGGGGATAGTCCGTCTCATCCATCGAGACCTCGGCCACAAACTTGCCCGTACCCTTCTTTTCCACCAGAAAACGGTAGATGCGCCCGGCATCCTGCACTGCGGCGAGAAACTTATTGGCGACGCCGGTCACAAATGCCGGATCAGTCTTGAAGGGCTCAGCAATATGGGGAATTGTCACCGTACCCACAAGCTCCGGATGACGCTTCACAAACGCTTCCACATCCTTCGCAGCGGCCGGCTGACCGATCAAATCGGCGACGTCGAGGGTAAAGAAATCGCACGGCTCCAGAAACCTTCCCACCGTCTTCAGATTGATGTGGTCGGCATCGAGAAAGTAAGGTTTCGTCCATCCCAGTTCCTTCACCGCAGCGTCAGCCGCAGTGCGCGTCTGGCTCGGCTCCGATCCAATAATCATGTGCTCCCGGTTCGACTTGTTCCATACCGGAATGACCTCGACACCCGCATCGGCAGCCAGAATACATGCCGCAAGCTGCGCCTTTGCCTGGTGCGCAAACCGGTCACCCACCCCCAATGAAAACTTCGGAAGCCTCAATCCCTCGCCCATTATGCAAAACCCTTCTCTTGTCTCAGATCTAATTGGTCTAACCAATTTCCGTCTGCTCCAGCATACCGATTAATCCGGTCTTGCTGCAAATTCTTAATCTTTGAAGCGGCCTTTGTCGGCCCACAGACCGAGACCGGGGTTAGAAATGTAAAAAATCTCTTCGCCATCGACGATGTTCCAACCATCTTCGAGCGTCTCCGGGTGGTACTTCGCCATGGCTTCGGCGAGATCTCCATACTCGTAGTGGACACTCTCAATCTCCTGTCGGGTGAGGTGTCCCGGGCAGTAGCGAATGGTGAAGCGGCCTTCGCTGGAGCCGTGAATCAGATGCGCCGCCGCGCTGAGATTACCCGCCAGTGCCGGATCTTCTTTTACGGCCTCCAGCGTTCGCGGCGTGCCGCAGTAGCCGTATTTGCGGATGAGCACATCGATTGCAGCGTCTTCACCGAACTCATGCACCCCGGGGGCAAGGACAATCAGTTCAGCATTATCCGCAAGCGCCATACGGGTGCGGTAGACGCTCTTGTTTCCCAGCCAGGTACTGCGAAATTCGTGAGGATCGAGGAAGACCACGGCCTTCTTGATCTCGCGGTCCATCATCTTGAAGTTGACTTTGAGGCTCAACTCCGCAGCCCGCTCGAAACATTCGACATCGTCGCCTACATACATGCCGCGAATAACCAGTTGACCCGCATCGTTCTTCCCTACCACGGTCTGCACGTACACAATGGGCATCTCTTTCGCGAAGTGCTCGCTGGCATAGTTCAGCACCCGGCGCACAGGGGTGTCCGCCCGGCCCATCATGCGCTCCATGCCATAGACGGCGCCGAGGAAGTGGCTGCGATGGATGCCCATCGAACCGCCTGTTCCGACGAAGATATTCTTGTTGTAATTCGCCATGCCCACCACTTCGTGCGGTACCACCTGCCCGATCGACAGAATCAGATCGTGTCCACCGTCGCGCAGCAGCTTGTTCACCTGCGCCGGCCATGTATAGTCAAGCTTGCCCTCGCTCACCTCGTACATAAATTCGCCCGGGACTTCGCCCAGGGTTACGATGTCGTTGCGCCAGTCGTGCGCACGGAACAGCTCTCGCGGAGTGGCCCCAAACATAGTTGCGATCTCTTCATCGCTCATCGCTTTATGCGTTCCCAATGCGGGCAGCACATCCGTCAGGCTGTCGCCGTAGTATTGCCACGCCAACTCCGTCAGAACGCCGCTTTGCGAGTGCATCCGGGTAAAGTCCGGCGGAACCGCCAACACCTTCTTCCGTTTCCCCAGCTTGTCCAGCGCGCTAAAAAGGTTAGACCGCACTTCACTCGGCGACATCTCCGTCGTCGCACTTCCAGCAGCAAAAAAGAGGCTCATAGACCTCATCTTACTCTGTAGCAGCGAGTGATATACAGTCCAACAGAGGAGTAACAAGGAGTGATCCATGACTGAGCAAGACCTCCAGATCCCCATGCCGCATGGCACTGCCGATGCTGTTCTATTCTCCCCAGACCCCTCGACGCCTCTGCCCGGCGTTCTCCATCTGCCGGATATCGGAGGCATTCGCGAGGCACATCGCAGCATGGCGCGCCACCTCTCTGCTGAGGGTTACACCGTCCTTCTGGTCAATCCTTTCTATCGGACGAGCCGTCCTCCGGTCTTCGATTTCCCGCGGACGGCTGACCCGGCACGAACGGCGCAGCGGATGGCGGAACTCATGGGACCGCTTACTCCTGAAGCACAACAGGAAGATGGCGGCGCTTATGTCGACTTTCTTACAGCCCAACCTTCCATGCGGCCAGGGACAATCGGAGTTGTGGGCTACTGTTTTAGCGGAGCGCTTGCCCTTCGCACGGCGGCTTCGCGTTCTTCTCAGGTGGACGCAGCAGCGTCGTTCCATGGCGGTGGGCTCTACAACGCGGGGAATCCTGCCAGCCCGCATCTCGTTCTTCCCGAAGTAAGTGCGCGACTTTATTTTGGCCATGCCGTCCAGGACAAGAGTATGGATGCGGAGGCCATCCAGCACTTCGAGCAGGCATTGGCGGAGTGGGGTGGGCATTATGAGAGTGAGACCTACAAGGGTGCCTTTCATAGCTGGACCGTGCCGGACAGCCCGGTCTTCAACCCGGAACAGGCCGATCGAGCTTTTCGAAAGCTGACGGAGTTGCTGGGGGAGACCCTTTGCTAAAAAAGAGGAACCAGCAAATTCGCTGGCCCTCTTTCAACGCGTCGCAGTTTGCAATGGTCTTATAACTTGTAGGCCTTCCTTGCCAGATTCACCGTCAGATCCTTGGCGACTTCAAATGCCTCGTCCTCGTCCAGACGACCCTCCGCCACTAGTCTGCCAAGGAAGGCGCAGTCGATGCGGCGGGCTACGTCATGACGTGCGGGAATAGATAGGAAGGCGCGGGTGTCGTCGTTGAACCCCACCGTGTTGTAGAAGCCTGCCGTCTCGGTGGCCTGCTCACGGAAACGCATCATACCTTCAGGCGAGTCCTGAAACCACCAGGGCGGCCCCAGCCGCAGCGCGGGATAGTGTCCGGCCAGCGGAGCCAGTTCGCGCGAGTACGAAGTCTCGTCGAGCGTGAAGAGGATCAGGGTCAGGCGCGGGTCGTTGCCGTACTTACTCAGCAGCGGACGCATGGCGCGAACATATTCGGTCGGCGAAGGCATATCGGCGCCCTTGTCGCGGCCAAACTTCTCGTAGACAGCCTTGTTGTGGTTGCGCACCGAGCCGGGGTGGATCTGCATGGTCAGGCCGTCTTCGACGCTCATGCCAGCCATTTCGGTCAGCATCTGCGCCTGGAAGATCTGTTGCTCCTGCGGCACCGAGTGGCCGGAGAGGATGCGCTGGTAGAGCGACTCCGCGGTGGCGGCGTCGAGGTCTGCCGTCTGCGCCGTGAGATGGCCATGATCGGTGGCTGTGGCTCCCATCGACTTGAAGAAGGCGCGGCGGTTGCGCAGAGCGTTGAGATAGCCCTTCCAGGTACCGATGTCTTCGCCTGTGACCTGGCCCAGCTTCTCGATGTTCTGGACGAAGCCCGCGTACTCCGCATCGATGACCGAATCGGGGCGGAAGGTGGGCAGTATCCTTCCCTTCCAACCCGACTCCTTGATGGCCTTGTGAAACTCCAGCGTATCGAGCGGCGTGTCCGTCGTGGACAGGACTTCAATGTTGAACTTTTCAAAGAGGGCGCGGGGACGAAACTCCGGGGTCTCCAGTGCCTTCGCAATCAGATCGTAGTAGGCGTCTGCGTTTTGCGGGCTGAGACGGTCCTTCAAGCCAAACTGTTTCTCAAAGGCGTAGTCGAGCCACAATCGGGTCGGGGTGCCGCGGAAGAGGTAGTAGTGCTTCGCGAAGATTCGCCATACCTCGCGCGGGTCGGCCGATTGCCTGCCATCGTTCTGAGGAACCCCAAGCGACTCCAGCGAAACTCCCTGCGAGTAGAGCATCCGGAAGACATAGTGATCGGGAGTGATGAATAAGGCTGCGGGGTTCGGAAAAGGCTTATCTTCGGCAAACCAGCGCGGATCGCAGTGCCCATGCGGCGAGATAATGGGCAGATCCCGCGCCATCTCATACAACTTCGCGGCCACCGAACGTGCCGCACTATCCGAAGGAAACAGCCTGTTTTCGTCAAGCATTGTCTTTGTCACCTCTCCCCAACAACCATTGCGCGTTAGCGCTACCTTTGCAGCCTATCAAAATTGATCGCACCACGAACAATATGACGGCGAGGCAGGTTAAAAAACTCCGAATACGCAAAGAAAATCGCATCCAAAAGAAACAGCAAAACAAAAGGCGCTCCGAAGAGCGCCTTTTGCATCCGCGAAGACATTTACGGGATGTAGTAACGCATGCCTGTAAATACCATATTGTTAATTGCTTTAGGAGCGCCACCGATACCGGACCACGTTCCTTTGCTCAGATAGCTGTATTGGACCTCATATTGAAAGCGGCCGTACTTCGGGCTGTTGTAGAAGCGGTAAGTAAACCCAGCCGTTGGCTCGAAGATGCTGCGGGTGAGGGCCGAGCAGGACCCAGCCGGAGACGTCGCTGCGCCGCTCGGCACACCCTCGGTGTGGCAGCCTGAGTTGTTCTGAGTGTACGGAGCATATCCTACCTCCTGCCCCTTACTGTTCGTATACAACGTTCTTTGCACATACTCGCCGCCGGCATAGCCAAACAGATCGAGCTTCGCCGTGGGATGCAGTTCCAGTGAGAACAATCCCTGATAAGCATGCAACGGCTCCAGTGTTCCGTCGGGGTGAACCGTGGCATCGGAGAGTCCGGCAGTGCCATAACGGCCAACGCCGTCGCCGCCCAGGAAGTGAATCCCGATGCTGGCATACTTGGTCGCCTTCACCCGCCCATTGACGAAGAATCCGCCGGCAAGCTTATTGTCATTCTTTGCCCCCGCCGAGGACGCCGGTGTTGCTCCCGCATTGGGATAATAGCGGTCGCGGAAGAACCGCAGCGCACCGCCCACCTCGAAGTGGCCCATCTTGGGATCGAACGCCGCCTTCACCACCATATCTGGAGCAACGTTGTTGGTGTAGGTCGCCGTTGTGTTATAGAGGCCGCCGTTATTGCCCGTTCCGCCGAAGAAGTAGTTCGTCGGACCGTTCGCGCCGCCTTTGTCGAATCCGGTGATCTGGCCGTTTTCGAGCGACAAGGCAATGGTTGTCGCGTTGCCAAGCTTTTGCTGGAAACGGATCGCCGGGAGCCGCAGCCAGCTAAAACCGACGTTGTACTGGGCATCGACGTTCGCCGGCAGGTTCTCCGTTCCGTTGTCCGTCCCTTTCTTGGTTTCCGTTACCAGCGACCACATCTGTCCGCCGGTGACCGTAAATCCGTTCTTCAATGCCGCTTGACCCCAGAACTGTCGCTGCCGCATCGTATAGCTGTTGCTCTGGTTATTGTTGCTGGTCGTGCCCGAGGAAAGAAAATCGGCTTCGATATATCCCTTTAGCTTAAAGGGCCCCGTATCTCCTTCGAACATCCCACCAATGCGGCTCTGGCGACCCGAGAAGTTAAGCTCGCTCATATGAGCATTTCCCGCGTTCGGGAAAGGGGTCGAAGTAAACGGTGTATTGATATCGGCGTTCATAGCACGCTGGCGCCATACCGATTCAAACGCGAAAAAGGCGACCGGAGTGATCTTGATGCCTTTGTAATGAAGCGCCAGCGGTTCATCGATCTGCTTCGTCAAATCCTTCTTTGTATTGTTGATCGTCTGCGCCAGATCAGCATTTTTTGTCTTGAGATCGGTCACGGTGCTGTTCAGCGTGTTCACGGCATCGGTGTTCGCCTGCACGCTCGAACTGACCCCGGCTGTCTGCGATTGCGCCTGTGCTGCCGCGGTGTTTGCGGCCTGCGCATCCTGCGAGGCGGTCGCTAGTTTGGCGTCCTTGTCGGCGTTCTGCTGCTTCAGGCTGTCGATCTGGGCCTGTTGGCTCTGCATCTGTTCGCGCAGCTCGCGAATCTCCCGCTCGGTTGCGCTCTCGGTCGCCTTCTTCTTTACAACCCTCTTATGAGCTGATTTCTTCGACTGCGTCGTGCTGGTCTGCGCCTGCATCGACACTGTACCTAATACCAGTATCGCTGCCATAGCCGCTTGTAATTGCTTCGTCATGAGACCTCTCAGGTTGAACAGAACATCCGGCAGATCACCGGCGAGCTGGCCTTATGGCCAGGATCGCGCGCTGCCTTGCTCTTTGAGGTCTATGGTGGCAAGCCAATGTGAATACAGTGCGAATTTCGCCCTCTATTCACATTCTTTTGACACAAGAGTCAAGAACGGCCGCTTTGACGCCCTGCACAATCCGTCCTCGGGCTGGTATACCGGTACGTATGTTATTTTTTCGCAGCGGGCTTCTGCTCCTCGCATTGACCACCTTCGCCTCCGCGCAGTCCTCCATCAAACTGATCCCCATGCCTCGCGAGGTGCATGCGACCGCCGACGTGCCGCTGCCCAACGGGGTCCGCATCGTGTGTGCCGCGCCGTGCTCCGAAGAAGACCATTTCGCCGCCACCGATCTTGGGACCAGCCTGCAGCAGCGCAATATCTCTTCGGTTTCGCCGACCGGGTTCGTCATCGAGCTGACGCGGCTCGCCACGCACCCGATCGCAAACTTCAGCGCCGAGATGAAGCCCGAAGGATATGTCATCTCCGCCGGCCACAATGCGCTGACCGTCACGGCGGCCACCGCTGAAGGACTCTTCTACGGTGCTCAGACGGTGAAGCAGCTCATCGTCGGCGACGGACCGCGAGCGGTCCTTCGCGCGGCAAATATTCGCGACTGGCCGGCGATGAAGTATCGCGGCCTCGACGACGACCTTTCCCGAGGCCCCGTGCCGACCCTAGACTTTCAGAAGAAGCAGATCCGCACCATCGCCGCCTACAAGATCAATATCTACTCCCCTTATTTCGAGCACACGCAGCAGTATGCTTCCAACCCGCTGATGGCGCCGCCGGGCGGCAGCATCTCGGCAGCCGACGCAAAGGCACTGGTGACGTATGCGCAGGCTTACCATGTGACTATCGTTCCCGAGCAGGAGGCCTTTGGCCATCTACATCACAACCTTACGTGGGAGCAGTACTCGGCGCTTGCCGAAACTCCTCATGGGGACGTGCTCGCGCCGGGCCAACCCGGCTCAATTTCGCTCATCAAGCAGATGTTCGGCGAGCTTGCCACGCTCTATCCGGGACCATTTCTGCATGTCGGCGCCGACGAAACGGTCAACCTCGGTACCGGCCAGACCAAGGCCGATGTGGATGCGCGCGGGCTCGGCGCAGTCTATCTCGACTTCATGCAGCGCATCGTCACCGCGCTCCAGCCGCTGCATCGCAAGCTGCTGTTCTGGGGCGACATTGCGCAGGATTCGCCCGACCTCTTAAAGAAGATGCCGCAGTCGTTCAAAGATTCGACCATCGCCATTGCGTGGACGTACAACCCCGATCCGCGCGGCTTCGACCGCTATCTCACTCCCTTTACCAATGCGGGATTTGAGACGTGGGTCGCGCCCGGCGTCAATAACTGGTCGCGGGTCTATCCCAACAACACCTATGCCCTCCTTAATATTCAGGGGTTCATTCGCGACGGACAGCGGCTTGGCGCAACCGGAGCGCTCAATACGATATGGAATGACGACGGAGAGGGTCTCGAAAACATGAACTGGTACGGCATCCTTTTCGGCGCCGCGGCTTCGTGGCAGAAGGGCGAGTCGTCGATCCCGCAATTCGAGGACTCCTATGCGCAGGTCTTCCACGGCGACATGACAGGTGACCTCAACGAAGCGCAGAAGGAGATGATGCTGGCCCACAACCTGCTGAAGGAGCAGGCCAAGACCGGCGATGGCTCCGATGGCCTCTTCTGGCTTGACCCGATGAGCAAGGACGGCCAGGTCTATGCCGATAAGATTCGCCCTTACACCCATGAACTGCGCCTGCATGCAGAGAGGGCGCTTACGCTCATTGCGCAGGCCCGCGCCGCCGCTCCTGCGCCGCCAAAGTCGTTCACTGCCACGGCCGCGCCTTATAATCCCGCCGATGCCTATCCCTCAAACCCAACCAGTCTGCGCGAGACGGATGCCATTGACGCGCTCGAACTGGGTGCGCGCCGCATGGATTTCATCGGCCTTAAATTTCAGCTAGCCGATGAGATCGCCCAGGGCTACCAGCGCGCCTACGACATGCGCATGACCACCGACCACAAGCAGCGCATGGCCGTCGCCCGCGAACTCTCCGACATCAACGGCAACAATGGCCGCATCGCCGACCTGCGCGATACCTATTCCCTCATTCGCGATCTCTACCAGCAGGCATGGTTGCGCTCGAACCGCCCCTATGCCCTGCGCCCGGTACTGGAACACTATGACTACACCATCGGCCTCTGGCTCGCCCGCAGCGACAAGATCCGCGTCGCTCAGAGGCAATGGTCCGACAGCCATACCCTGCCGACGGCCGCCGAACTGGGCATCCCGGCGCCCCCGCCAGCGGCCGCTCAATAGGCGGAATAAACTAATTTCAATGCCAACCACTCTCACCGCGCGCCATCTCTATACTTCGCAAGGCACCATCGACCATCCCGTCATCATAGTCGACGACGATGGGATGATTGCCAGCATTCATTCCGATCCTTCGAATAAATCCCAGGACGTTCTGACGTCCACCTTTCTCGATATCCACACGCATGGCGCGGCCAACTACGACGTCATGCATGCCAGTCCCGCCGAGTTTGGTGTCATCGGCAAATTTCTAGCTACCAAAGGCGTAGGAAACTATCTCCCCACCACTGTTACCGCACCCATCGACGAGACGCTTCGGTCGCTCGAAGCATTGGCAAACGCCGTCGAATCACACATCCTGGCCAACGAGGCGCGGCCTGTCGGGATTCATCTCGAAGGCCCGTTCATCTCGCACGCTAAAAAAGGCGTACACCCGCCAGCCGATATTCTTCGGCCGGACATTGCCCTCTTCGACCGCTTCTACCAAGCCGCTCGCGGACACATCCGCGTCATCACCATCGCTCCGGAGATTCCCGGCGCACTGGCGCTAATCGAACATGCTGCCTCTCTCGGAGTAAAAGTTAGCATCGGACACACCAACGCCACGTCCGAAGAGGCGCAGGCCGCGATTGAAGCCGGAGCCTGCAGCGCCACGCACACCTTCAACGCCATGCGCCCGCTCGATCACCGCACCCCCGGAGTTATCGCCACCGTACTCGACGATGACCGCCTCTTCGCGGAACTCATCTGCGATGGCGTCCACGTCGCACCGGAGATGGTTCGCCTCTGGCTCAAAGCCAAAGGGCCCGACAAAGCCATCCTTGTAACTGACAGCATGTCCGCAGCCGGAATGCCGGACGGGACCTACACGCTCGGAACGTTTCAGGTAGAGGTAGCAGACGGACGCGCCATGGCGAACGGCAGTCTCGCCGGCAGCGTTCTCACGATGGATCGCGCCGTCGCCAATCTACAGCGATTCACCGGCTCAACCCTCGGGACGGCGGTGCGGCTGGCCTCCTACAATCCCGCAAAACTGCTGGGACTCGAAGACAGCATCGCTAACCCCGTCGCCGGCCAACCTGCCAGCTTCAATGTCTTCAATGCCTCTGGGGACCTTCAGGCCACCATCCTGAATGGCGTTCCGATTTAGAAACCTGCGATCACTCGCTGGTTCCGTTGTCCTGCGCTGGAAGCATCTGGTAACTGACGAAGGCAAGGTGGCGGCTGTCCGGCGCCCAGGATGGAACGTTGATGGTGCCCGAGCCGCCGACGAGGTTCACCAGCACCCTTACTTTTTTATCGTCCAAAGACATGATGCGGAGTGCGATGTCTTTATTTACCGGATGTCCGGTGACGCCTTTTTCATAACTGAGAAAGACCATCGACTTTCCATCGGGCGAGACGTGTGGCGTCCAGTTCACAAGATCGTCGAAGGTCATCTGCTCCGGCCCGGTGCCGTCTGGGTGCATACGCCAGATCTGCATCCCTCCATTGCGGTCCGAGTTGAAGTAGATGTACTTGCCGTCAGGCGAGCAATCGGGGTCATCGCTGATACCGGTGCCCGATGTTAAAGCCTTCTCCTCGCCGCCATCCACCGGAATGGCATAGATGTTGCCGGAGCCATGGCTCGGGCGAGTGAAGATGATCCTCTTACCGTCGGGCGACCAGTTATGAAAGTACGAGTCGGGATGTTCGGTGACGACGCGCGGCGTTCCTCCGCCCGAGGGCACGATGTAGACACGCGATTCTGGCTTTCCGGGCATACTGCAACTGATGGCAAGCCACTTGCCATCTGGCGAGAGGCCATGGCTGCCATTGCATCGCGTGGCCGCACCGATATCGAGCGCCTCAGGCGTTCCGCCGGTTATGGGAATCCTCATGATCTTGCCGTCTTGGTTGAAGATCAAGGTCTTTCCATCTCTCGTCCAGTTAGGCGCTTCCACATGGCCTTTGGTCGTATAGGCTACCGTCGCGACGCGAGCGCTCTCATCGATTGCAATGGTTTGGAGCGTACTATAGAGCGCAAGAGCAGAGGGCGTGGCCGATGTCAGCTTTTTGAGCTCCACGTTCGAGAAGACCGCCTTCTCCACTCTCTTCGCATCGTGAGAGCAAACTCCAAGACCGACATAGAACGGCCCATCGAAATGAAGTTTGATGGATGCGCCCACCTGATGCAGAGGTTCGCCCTTCGAGCTCAAAAACATGGTGATAGTATCGCCGCGCTTTTCGATACGAAGTCTCTTCGGGGAGGAGATATTCAACTCAATGTCCTGCGTCGTCGCGCCCTTTGCTCGCCGGTATTGCAATGCCGTCAATCCTGAACCATGCTGCGCAGCGTCGGCGTAGACACCATCGGCATCGAGATTCTGGCGAATCATCAGAAATGCTTTGCGGTGGAGGCTTGGGCTGCCGGTCTTGTCGGGGAAATCAATATCCGCCGTCAGCGACAGGTCGCCGGAGACCTTCTTCCAGACAAAGTGGAATGCGTCGACCGTGGACCACAGGTTCGCACCTGCAGAGGTAATGATGTAAGTGCGCGCGGCTGGATCGTAGACAACGTTTCCCTCAGGGGTTACGCTGCCGACATCGGCACTGCCTTCGAATACACCAAGGTATTTGGCAGTGGACTGAGAGAGGAGAGGTCGGGTCTGAGCGCAGACGAAAAGACCTAAGAAGAAGAAAACTGATACCCACCGGCTGTATCGTCTGAACATCAAACCGCCTCCACGAGAATGAACTTGCATATCCTGCGGACATCTTTAGATCACGTTACATCTGGAACCAGCGGAGACGCATCAAACCGAACGAGCTGAAGCCTGACGCAATACCTCAGCCGCACTCTCCGCCGTAATGTCCCGCTGCGGAGAACCTAGAAGTTCATAGCCGACCATAAACTTCCGGATCGTGGCCGAACGCAAGAGCGGAGGATAAAAGTGAGCATGGAAATGCCACTCAGGATGCTCTTCTCCGTCCGCAGGCCGGGGATGCAGTCCCATCGAATAAGGAAAAGGAGTGTCGAAGACCATATCGTACGTAGAAGTAACTGCCTGTAACATGGCCGCAAAATCATCGCGCTCCGCATCGGTCATCGCCTCCAGATCGGCGATATGCCGGAGCGGAAGAATCATCACCTCGAACGGCCAGACCGCCCAGTAAGGGACGACAGCGATAAAACTCGCATTGGAACCTACCACCCGTTCTCCGAGACGTACCTCCAACTCCCGGTAAGAGCAAAGCAGGCAGCAGCCGTGCTCTTCGAGATAAGCCTTCTGCCCCGCAAGTTCGGAGACGATCTCGTTCGGGATCGAACGGCTGGCCCATATCTGCCCATGCGGATGAGGATTGCTCGCGCCCATCATCGCGCCGCGGTTCTCAAAGACCTGAACGTAGGAGATATCGTCCCGCGAACCTAGTTCCCTGAACTGCTCCGCCCATACGTCCACTACCGTCCGGATCTCCGGAACCGCCATCTTCGCCAGAGTCAGATCATGCCGAGGCGAGAAGCAGATGACGCGGCAAACCCCGCTCTCTCCCTCGGCAACGAGAATGCCCTTCCCCTCCTCGTCATTTGAAAATCGTGGAGCGTCGAGCTTCAACGCCGCATAGTCATTCTCAAAGACGTAGGTGCTGGTGTACTTGTCCGTCCGCGCGCCGCCCGCACGAACATTTCCCGGACACAAATAGCAATCCGGATCGTAAGTCAGCGCAGCCGCAACCGCCGGCTTTTCCATCTGCCCCTGCCAAGGCCGCTGCGTCCGGTTCGGCGAAACCAGCACCCACTCCCGTTTCAGCGGATTGAACCGGCGATGAGGATTCTTCTGAGCCAATGGATTCACTGCACACCGCCCTTCGCCGCCATCGCCAGCGCTCCATCCGTCGGAGCACTGACAAAGCAGTCTGCCTCAATGCCCAAAGCCGCTTTATATTCTCGCCGCACAGCCTCCACGAAAGCCTCGGCCTTGCCCGCGCTGACCAAATTCACGGTGCATCCGCCAAATCCGCCACCCGTTATCCGTGCACCAAAACAATCCGGTTGCCGCATCGCAATCTCTACCAGCGCATCCACCTCCGGCGCACTGGCAGCGAAGTCGTCGCGCATACTTGCGTGGGCCTCGACCATCAATTCGCCGAACCGTTTGACATCACCGCGCAGCAACGCCTCGCGAGCCTCTAGCACCCGCGCATTTTCAGAGATGATGTGCCTGCACCGCCGAAAGCTGGCCGCACTCATCTTGTCCTTGCAGGCTTCTAGGTCCGCTAAGGTTGCATCCCGCAATAACTGGATCCCCGGACGCTGCAACCTCAATACCGCCTGGCCTGCTTCTACCTCATCGCGCCGGTCGCCATACTCTCCGCCCGCATGTTGGTGCTGCACCATCGAGTTGCAAATCACCACGCGCACCTCGGACGGCAAGGGCAGCAGTTCAAACTCGAGCGAACGGCAATCCAGCAGCATCACGCGCCCAGCCACTCCGCCAGCCACGATGAACTGGTCCATAATGCCGCTCTTGGCGCCGACAAACTCATTCTCCGTCCGGCGGCACAGCGTCGCCACCGTCTTCAGCGGAAGCTCGGCGCCCGCATGGGACAGCAATGCCATCGCTGTAGCAACCTCCAGCGACGCCGACGAACTCAAACCCGCACCAACCGGAACATTCCCCGCCAGGCTCATGCTGAACCCGCTTACGGAAACGCCTTCCTGCGCCAGACTCCACACCACGCCCAGCGGATAGTCGCTCCAATGCCCCTGCGGAGTCCGGCCAAGGCCCGCAATCTCAAACGAAACTTCCTCATCAAAATTCAGCGAATAAAAGACGGCGCGCCCATCATCCCGCGGACTAATCATTGCCACCGTGGTGAAATCGATCGCCATGGGCATCACGAAACCACCGGTATAGTCGGTATGTTCGCCAATCAGATTCACGCGTGCGGGTGCGCCAAACGCCCTTCCCTGCCGCCCAAACCGCTGTCGATGCACACGCAGCACTTCCAGTCCATCCAACGTCATTAACCACATCCGTACACTTGAGATTGCAAGACATATTCATCGTACAACCTCAATGCGCTCAATGTACGCGTTTACCAGCCGAAAAATTACCACCCATCCGTCGAATCTCGCTTCCCGCCATCAGGAAAGCGCCCACACCGTAGGTATAGCTTGCACTCGCTTTAAACGGAGCCGGTTCTGCGCCTGTCTGCTGGACGCAGCCTAGTCTTCCATCCGCGTAGACATGATGCAGCATCCCAGCCCAGGCCTTTTCGATCACAGGCCGATAGACCTTCTTGCTCAGTATCCCTTCATTGACGCCCCAGGCCATTGCATAGGTCATCAAGGCAGAACCGGACATCTCCGGCAACGCGTAGTTACTCTGATCCAGCAGCCCCGAACGCCACATCCCGTCCTTGCCCTGCAGCGAAGCGATGCGCGCCGACATCTCCTGCAACTGCTCCACATACTTCGGACGCGCCGGATCGTCCTTCGGCAGATATTCGAGCGTCCGTGCAATTCCACCCATGACCCATCCATTTCCCCGCGCCCAGAACATCCTCTGGCCATTGGCCTCTGTCTTGGTCAGATAGCTTGCATCGCGCGCATACAGATGTTCCTTCGTGTCATACAACAGGTCCGAGGTCTTCCACCACTCCTCGTCGAGATACGAAATATATCTCTTGTCACCAGTCGCCGCATACATCCGGGCCCACACCGGAGGCCCCATGAACAAGGCGTCACACCACCACCACGGAAGCTCCTTGCCCGGTCTCGTCGACATCCGAGGCGCTGCCAGTATGGCGTCCAGTTCACTCTGCGTCGGTTCCTTCATCGCCGGAACTTTCTTCAGTAGATAAAGCTCAAGATACGTCTGCCCCACGCTCTGATCGTCCGCATTCGGCAGATGCGAGCGTAGCTTCCAGTCGAACTTTGTTCCCATCGCCATCATGGCGTCGCGATACTTCGGATCGTTCAGCGACTCCGAAGTGGCCATGAAGCCGCTGTACAGGATGCTCCACGTCCATATCCGGTCGAAGTACGGTTGGGCCCGCGCAAGCTGCCAGTCCGCAACCCTTCGCATCACCTTGCCAACCGCGGCAGGAGCGATCTTGTATGACAGATCCGTAGCCAGCGGACCGGGGTCGTCCGGATCGTCCCCAAAGTGCCGCGAATTATCCTTGGCAATCCCTGCCAGTTGCTTCGCGGTAGCATGTTCGTACGACACCTGTTGCGCCACAATCTCCTGCAAGCCAAAGCTCAGTAACAATACTGGAACAACAGCTCCATACTTCCAGCCGAAACGACCCATCTCTTACCTCCGCGAACGAGCATCCAAATAAAAAGAAGCGGACAGACGCTGAATGCGCGATCTGTCCGCCTGGAGAACCTACGTCAAGTTAGAAGTTGATACGGCCCGCCAGTTGGAAGTCGCGGTTTCCTTTGGCCGAACCTACCGAACCAAAGTTGGAATTAGCTGCCGCGGTGGGGTTCGCAGTCGGGTCGACCCATGCATTCGCAATTCCGCCAAACGTGACCTTGTTGGGCACGTTCAGGCAATCCACTTCAAAGATGAACTTCACCCGTTCCGGCGTAATGTTGAAGGAACGTCGAACGCTTGCGTCAAGGTTGTACGTGCTCGGATTCCATAGATGATACGGAGCAGTCCGCGGCGCATCGCCAATCTTGTTGACGACCGTCTGACCGGGAGCCGTCGTTCCATAGTTGCCTGGCACGGAGAAGGCATTGATATCAATGTACTGAGTCCCTCCCTTGCTCGGCGCCGCACCGAGCGTCTTCGCCGTAATGCCCTTACCCCAACTGCCGTTCTTGCGCGCCGAACCGCTGAAATTGGAGTTCATATCCGGCATGCACTGGCCCTGGCCGGGAGAGTTGCAACCCGCGTATGTAATCGCTAACGGTACGCCGGAACCATAGGTGAAGATGCTCGAGAACTGCCATCCGCCGGCAAGCGCGCGAACGAGAAAGTGATCGCCGCCGATACCGCCTTTGCCAAACGGCAGTTTGTAGACGCCGTAGGCTGCGAGGTTCTGCGGCACAGCCACCGTCGTGTACGAGCGATCGGCACGACCTTGATGGTACGCAACCCCGTTCGACATCGCTGCTGCCGGAATATCGAAGCCGCTGCGGAAGGTGTTGTCATCGCCAAGGTTCTTCGAGTAGGTGTAGTTAAGCGTATAGCTGAGTCCCTTCCATTCCCGTTGGTTCAACGAGATCTGGAGCGAGTTATAGCTGACATTGCCGACGTTGCCCCACGTATCCGTCGTTCCGGAGTACTGCGGAAACGCCGTCAACATGTGGTAAATGGATGCGGCGGATGACTTCGCCGCCGCGACAGTGTACGCAGCATACGGAGCGGCAATTCCCGGCATCGCGGTCTGAGCGATGGCGACGTTGGCAGCCGTTGCCGGAGCGCTGAGGATTGGGGTCTTTCCGTCCGAAGCCCGTACCGCGCCCAGTCCGGCCAGATACTTCGGATCAAGCTGGCCTGCCCAGTAACCGCGAGCATTGGAGCCTGTAGCGAGGAAGTGCGCATTACTACCCGCATAGTTCACCGCCAGCGTCAGGTCCTTGGTCACAGAACGTTCGATGCCGAAGTTATAGAAATTAACCTCCGGAGCGCGTCCCGACAAGTACGGGTCCGCATAGCCGGGAGCGCCGCCCGCCGCCTGCACACTGCCTGAGCCATTGATGTAGTTCCCCGTACCGATATTCAAACTCGCCGCACTCGGTGCTGCCGGTGCAGTCAGTTGGAATCCAGTTCCGCCGAAGTCCGTATTGTCGCTGTTCAGGTAATACGACGGCCCGGCATTGATTCCCGTCGTCTGCGCCGAAGGCATCACCAGGTTGGCGGTGAAACCGGCCTGGCTGGTACCGCTGCCTGCTCCGGCACGTCCACCCACGCCGCCTGCTCGCGAATACACCAGAGCGTATCCGCCGCGAACGACCGTCTTATCGTTGACAGAATAGGCAAACCCGATGCGTGGTCCCCAGTTCTTCTTGTAGGTATGTACCGGAGTTCTGCACTCGCAGCTGATATCCGCACCGCGATGACCGGCGAACTCCAGCGAGCCAGGCGTTCCGGTAATGGCATTGATCTTGGTCGGGTTCAGATAACTCCATCGGTCCTGCACCTCGCGGTAGGGCGGGAAGAAGTCGTAGCGCAAGCCGAGATTCAGCGTAAGTTTGTTGTTCACCTTCCAGTCGTCCTGGAAATAGGGAGAGATGGGCCGATACCGTCCGCCTTCTTCGCTGAATGCCTGAATCGTCGTGGAAGAGCTATTGATGGCGCCCAGAAGGAAGCTGGCATAGGAGTAACCCGTCGTCGAACCATCGAGAGAAGTTCCCTTATAGTTTGCCGTATCGTTCGGACTGAACTTCGTCGTAAAGATTCCGGAAGGCCCAAGTTGCGCCGCAACGTTGTCCTGTAGCCACTGCATCTGGATACCAAAGGTCATGGAATGTTTGCCCTTGATCCACTGCAGGTTATCCACCAGGGTAAAGGCGTTGGGGACGGTCGACTGCGTCGCGCCGGATGCGCCGTTCGATGTCCAGTTACCTTGAACGCTCGGGAACGCTGTACTCGAGTTGAACGTCACACCGGGGAACTCGTCCGACGCCTGTCCGGCAGGCAGGTTGGTGATGCCAATATCCGCTGCCGCACGAAACGGCTTGATTCCATCCGTCAATGACTCGACCGGCTGCGAAAACCGCGTGAAGCCAAACTTGAATTGATTGACTAGGTTCGGCTTGATGACGATGGAATGTTCAAGATCAATGATGGTTGGCTTGATCGTCGCGTATCCGCCTGCGGTATAAGGAAGCGGCAGAACGACTCCGGCAGGCGTTCCGCCCACGGTAAATGGAACGTTCTTGCGGCTGCCAAGCGTCAGCACAACCGAGAGCCGTTGCGACGGCGTGAGATCGTAGTCCACTTTGCTGAGAAACTCCCAGTTGTCGTACCCCGAAGGAACGCCGCCCAGATAATTGCCCACGACTCCGCCATTGGTTGGGTCAGGCAGAAACTTCTGCATGTACTGCGTGATCGGCGACAAGCGACTCGCAGGAATCACGTTCAGCGTTGGGATTCCGTTCTTCATTCCCCGGAACGGCTGGCGGGTGCATCCAGACGAAGTGCAGGCGTTGGTCGTCGGGTCGTAGATGACCGGAGTCGTAGAGGACAGCTCCGTAAAGTCGCCGGTGCGCATCAGCGCAGTCGGAACGGTGAGCGTATTCGGGTTGATGCCATTGCGCCCATGATATTTATCGTAAGTCGCAAAGAAGAAGCCCTTCTTGTGAGTAAACGGGATCGGTCCGCCCAGTGAGCCGACCAGTTCGTTCTGGTGCTCGACCGGCTTCTTGGCGGGAATCGTATTTCCGTTCGCATCTTTCTGCGTCAACGCCGGTGCACTGAAGCCCCAGGTGTCGAAGATCGTATTGCGGACAAAGGTCGCTGCCGTGCCGTGATACTGCTCACCGCCCGACTTGATCGTGAAGTTCAGCGCGCCCGCGCCCTGATATTCTGCTCCCGGAACGCTCGTCAGCACCTGGAACTGGTCCACCGCCTCCACCGGGATCGAGTTTGAGACGACACGGTTATCGCCCTGCTGGTTTGCCGTCGTCGTCGGAAGCCCATCGACGTAGACCTCGGCGATGTAGTTCCCCGTTCCTCCGATGATCGGAGCACGCGAACTGCCCTGGGCCTGCGCGCCCGGCAGCAACGTAGCGAACGCCGTCGGGTCACGCTGCTGTCCGCTCATCTGCAGCGGCAGATTCGTGTAGGTCGAATTCTCAATGACGCCGCCTAACGTTGCATTCGTTGTATCCAGCGCAGGCGGCGCTTCCGTGACCGTCACCGTCTCATTCGTATTGCCAACCGAGAGCGTAACGTTCAGTCCGGTCACCTTCAAAGCATCGACAACCAGATTCTGCTGTTTGAAGGACTGAAATCCTGCCGCCGAGGCGGTCACGCTATAGGTCCCCGGGATAATCGGGTTGATCGTATATACGCCAGCCGACGAAGAGACGCGAGTCGTGACCACTCCGCTATCCTGGTTCTTCGCTGTGATCGTAGCGTTGGGCACAACGGCGCCGGTCGCATCGGTTACCGTTCCCTGAATCGCTCCCTGGCCGCCGGTCTGGGCCACGGCTGGTTCAACCAGCAAGCCGCAGCCAACGAATACGGCAGCGAAAATGAACGCCCCCGCCCATCTCCCCAGCCTTCCACAAACTGCTTCTCTTGCCTGCAACACATCTCTTACTCGCATTCCCGGGTCTCCTTCAAGGTGGGCAGCTCGTGCCGTAACGGCTTTTGGTCCTATCAATTTAAGAATTGTTGAGCCGAAACAAAATCTACGAGACCGGCGAAGCTAATGTCAATAGAAAAATTATTCCCTCTAAATAAAAGGCAAGCAGAGATTCTGAATTGGCGCAGGTAGATATTCGGAAGCTACTCTTCCCTAAGGACTTCCAGTGGCTTTTGCCCTAGAATTCGGTGGCTCGCGACCCACCCGGTCGCCACCGTCAAAGCCGCAGTTCCCACCAATGCGACGGTCGACCAGCCCCACTGCCAATGGAAAACAACGTCCATCCGATGCAACAAGACCCTGGCCACAACGTTGGCAGAGGTAATACCAACTACACCTGCAACCAACCCCAGCATGGCAAACTCAATCGAAAAAATAGTCGCAATTCTGCGACGCGTAGCCCCCAGCGTCTTCAACACGACCACTTCTTTGATCCTGCGATACCGTGTCCCCGCAATACTGCTGGCAAGAATGATGATGCCCGCAAAGATGGAGAACGCTGCCAGAAACTGGATCACATACGTAATCTGAATCATCACGGACCGCACCGTCTCCAATGCCTGCGCCACATTGATCACCGTCACCGTCGGGTAGGCGCGATAGAGCGCCCGCTGCAACTCGCCCACCCTTGCCGGATCGGCATGAACGCCGCCATACCAGACCACCGGCAGGCCAGCCAGAGTCGCCGGAGGCAGAATAAACGCAGCGCGGGAGTAAGCATGTTGCCCATCCGCCTTGGTCAGCGCCACCACTGTTGCGGTAAACCGCGAGTCCTGCGCGGCAAACGTAATATGCGATCCAACCTTCACCCCCAGCCGTTCGGCATCACGCTGGTTGACCGCCACCACTGGCGACCTCTCGCCCGCCTGCCACCACTTCCCTGCAACTGCGCTTGTGCCCGGAGGCACGCCTGCAGTCCAGGTCAGCGAGATCGATTGCAGCATTCGCTTGGGAAAGTTCTTCAACTTCGCCTGGTCCGCCGCGACCCCATCGATTGCAACAATGCGCGAAGACACCACGGGCAGCATCTCCGCCGGAGCGGTCACGCTGGGCTGCGCCTTGATCAGCGCACGCACTCCATCGATCTCCTTCGGTGTGATGTCCACCAGAAAAACATTCGGCAGATTCGGCGCACTGGTGATGTGCAACTGGCGCACTACCGCCTGCTGCACAAAATAAACCGTCATGATCTGCATCACACCCAGCCCAAGCGCGGCCAGCAATGCGGCCGAAGGGTTCCCCGGACGATATAGATTAGCGAGCCCATGCCGCACCACCGAAGGCAGACTCAACCGGGTTCGCCCCAGAAACCACTTCAACCCCGTCAGCACCAGCGCCGAGGCCCCCAACAGTACTGCCAGCACCGACACCAGGCCCAGCGAAAACACTCCCCCCACCATCGTCGAATCGCTCAGCGTCGCCGCTATCGCCGCCAGCCCCGCAAGAATCAGGATAGCGGCTCCAATCTGCGCGCCATTCTTCCGCAGCTTGCGAAAGATAGCGGATACAAACGGGTCGTCACTCTCTTCGACCGCCCTGCGAAGAATCAGAACCGGACGGACTCCGCGAATATCCAGCAGCGGAGGCAGCGTAAACAGCAGCGTCGTCAGCACACCCACGCTAAGCCCTGTCAGCACTGTCCGTCCCTGTAGATGGATCTCGGTCTGCATATGAAGCAGTCCTGCGAGCAGGCGCGGAAATGCCATCTGCACCCCCACCCCCAGCGCCACGCCGAGCACCCCCCCCAGCAGCCCCAGTAGCAGCGTCTGCAGCAGATAGATCTTCATGATCTGCCCGGAACTCGCCCCCAGCGACTTCATGATCGCAATCGTATCCAGTCGTTGCTGGAGGTGTGCCCGCATCGCCATGCCGACGCCAATCGCACCCAGCACCAGCGCCACCAGACTCATCAGCGAAAGCAAACTCGTCGCGCGATCCAGCCCCTGCGTCAGCGCCGGATTCGTCTCACGATAGTCAATCACGCGGGCCTCCGGCAGCAGCTTCTCCAACCGCGCCCTCAGCGCCGCTACCGCCGAATCCGGCATCGCGCTGCCATCACGCGGCGCGGGCAGCTTGAACAAAAATCTCTGTCCGGCTCGGCTCCCCGGAGCGAGCAACCCACTCGCATCCAATCCTTCGCGCGAGATGAACACCCTCGGTCCCGCAGCAAAATTCCCCGATAACCGGTCCGGCTCATTCACCACCACCGAAGCAATGTGGAACAACTTGTTTCCGATCTTCAGCTCATCGCCAACCTTCAGATGCAGGCGCACCAACAGGTCATCCGCCACCACCACGTTATCCGCCGTCAGGACACTCTTCAACGACGCCACCGGGGCAAGCTCCACCGTGCCATAAAACGGATACATCGCAGGATCGACAGCCTTCAACGAAACCAGCAAAGGATCGAGCGTCTTCGCCGAACTCGCCATCGACAGCAACTCTGTCACCGGCGTAATCTCCACGCCACTCGCTGCGATCTCGTCTAACCCCTTCTGCTCCTCGGGCGTAGGCTGTTCAAACATCCGGGCCGAAACATCCGCAGCCATAATGCTCCGCGCTCGTGTCAGCAAGGTCGCGCGAAACGATGAAGAGAATCCACGCACTCCCGTCAGCGCAGCAACTCCAATCGCAACCGACAGAATGACGAAGAAAAATTTGCCTCGTGACGAATGCATCTCGCGAGCAGCAACCCTGGCGGCAGACCGATACGAAAGCCTCGCCATAGCTACTCCATCACCGCAGGAACATCTGCGTCGCTATGCATCTCATCGGATACGATCAATCCATCCCGCAGCGTAATCCGCCGGTCGGCATAAGCAGCCAGCACGGCATCATGCGTCACCAGCACCAGCGTCGTACCCTCCTTCCGGTTCAGATTGAGTAGCAACTCCAGCACATGTTCCCCATTCGTACTGTCAAGGTTGCCCGTAGGCTCATCCGCCAGCACAATGGGAGGCCGGAGAATAAACGCCCGCGCTAATGCCACTCTTTGCTGTTCACCGCCAGAAAGCTGCACCGGATAATGTCCAAACCGATCGCCCAACCCAACGCTGGTCAACAACTCCCGCGCCCGCGCCAATCCATTCTGAGTCTCACCCGCATTCAGCTCATACGGCAGCAGAACATTTTCGAGCGCCGTCAGCGTAGGGATCAGTTGATACGACTGAAAGACAAACCCAATCGTCTTCCCCCGAACCTGCGCCAGCCTGTCCTCGGGCAGATAGCTGATCGCAGTTCCATTCAAGCGCACATCGCCGGAGCTAGGCGTATCCAGCCCCGCTAGCAACCCCAGCAGCGTCGACTTTCCACTTCCCGACGCGCCCATAATAGCCGCAAACTGCCCCTGAGGAATTGCAAAATCCAGGCCCCTCAAAATATCAACCGTCCGCGCCCCATTGCGGATCGACTTGCGCAGCCCCTCAACCTCAATCATCGGAGCGGTACTGGCTTCCGTAGCATTCACCTGGCTTAGCTCCTCCTGATAACTTTGTACGTATGCGGCAGCTTAGAGTTCTCCTAATAGTAGCGGGTGTAACGATTGCAATGTGCGGATGCAAGAAAGACCAGACCGCCCAACAATCCGTAGCGAGCAACTCGACCACCACCACCCAGCCACAACCCGCTCACCCCGCTCCAGTGCCCTCCACCAAACCGGACAACCGCCCCGTCCTGGTGTGCTTCGGCGACAGTCTTACCGCAGGTCTAGGAACAGATTCCGGCGAGAGCTATCCCGACTACCTTCAATCTGATCTCGACACCCGGGGCTACCACTACCGCGTCGTCAACGAAGGCATCAGCGGCAACACCACCAAAGACGGCGTCGAGCGACTCGATACCATTCTCGCCCTCAAGCCCTCCGTCGTCGTAGTCGAGTTCGGCGGCAACGACGGCCTGCGCGGCCTGCCCATCGAGGACTCCCGCGCCAACCTCGACAAGATCATCTCCACCCTCAAATCCAGCGGCGCAAAGGTGGCACTCGCCGGAATCACCCTCCCACCAAACTACGGCCCCGACTACATCCAGCAGTTCGACGCAACCTACGCCATGCTGGCAAAGAAACACCGTGTCCCGATGCTCCCCTTCCTGCTCCAGGGCGTCTACGGAGTACCCGGCATGATGCAGCAGGACCAGACCCACGCCACCGCCGCCGGAAACAAGATCGTCGCTAAAAACATCTTGCCGCTCGTTCTGACTCTTCTAAAGAAGTAGCCCACCTCGCTGTGGCCGCTTGCTCGTTAACCCATCACGACAATAGGCTGCATCAGCGTGCCCGCCACGCGCCGCACAATCGCCAGCAAATCCGCCGGGCCTGTAAATACTTTCACCAGCGGGGCCTGCGAAAACTCGGGCAGATTCACCTGCATTCCATTCCGCAGCCGTCCCGCCATCCGCTCATCAACCGTTACCGATGGCATCTCCGGTAGCAGCGTCCGAGGATGCGGCAACAGAGTCTCAATCTCCGCCGGTCCGCTCGCCTGCTTCAATTGGTCCATGGTCACCGCGTCTTTCAGCGCAAACACACCGGCGCGCGTCCGCCGCAGCGAGGCCAGATGTGCCCCGCATCCCGCAAGCTGCCCTAGCTCATGCGCCACCGAACGAACATATCCGCCCGCTGACACATGCATCTCGAACGCCGCGACCTCACCCTGCAACTCCAGCAGTTTGAAGTCATGGATCGTAATCCGCGCAGGCTTCACCCCAACCTCAACCCCAGCGCGGGCGAGTTTATGCGCGGCAACCCCATTGATTTTTTTGGCGGAGTAAACAGGAGGCACTTGATCGATCTCGCCTCGAAACCTACGGCTCCACTCACGAAGTTCCTCAAGCGAATGCGTCAGTGGCTTAGGATCAGCCGCCGCAGTTCCCTCAGCATCGAAGGTGTCCGTCGCAAAGCCAAAACGAATGGAGCCCTCATAATACTTTTCCGCCTGGCCAAAGAACTGCGCCAGCCTGGTGTATTTACCCAGTAGAAGGGGTAAGACCCCGGTAGCCATCGGGTCGAGCGTGCCAAGATGTCCGATAGACTTTTCGCCGGTAGCCCGGCGAACAATAGCCACAACGTCATGCGATGTAAGCCCCGAGGGCTTATCCAATACCAGAAGACCGTTCATTCATCTTCCAGTCTATTTACTAAAGCCCGATTGCTAAAGGCCGTTGCCTGGCCGCCGCACCAGCGACAAAAACTCGCTACGGGTTTGAGCCTGCTCCTTGAATACGCCGAGCATCGCCGACGTCACTGTAGACGAGTGCTGTTTCTCCACCCCGCGCATCATCATGCACAGGTGTTGCGCCTCCAGAATCACCGCTACCCCCTGCGGGTTGATCGCCTCCTGAATCGCCTCGCTCACCTGTCTCGTCAACCGCTCCTGCACCTGCAGACGGCGCGCAAAAACGTCCACCAGACGCGGAATCTTGCTCAACCCAATCACCTTGCCGTTCGGAACATAGGCGATATGAGCCTTGCCAAAAAACGGCAGCAGATGGTGCTCGCACTGCGAGAAAAATTCGATGTCCTTAACAATCACCATCTCGTCATAGTCCACATCGAACAGCGCGTCATGCAGAACTGCGGTGACATCCATCGTATAGCCCCTCGTCAAAAAGGCCATGGACTTCTCCATGCGCTCAGGCGTTTTCAGCAACCCGTCGCGGTCAGGGTCTTCCCCCATGCGGCGTAGCAACTCACGATACAACTCCTGCGTCGATGCAGTCTCAAGCAATGCGGAATCAAATGTGGCGGACATGCTTGCCATAGGAAACCTTCCTTTAGATAAAGCCGGGATCTACGCTACCTGCATAGTCGAAGGAGTTATTGCTCGTCTCTTCAACATGCACCCGCTCCAGATGTGCGGCGGTGAAACCAAGAAAAATACGGTAAACCTCTCTGCTGAGATTCTCCGTCGTCGAAACCGATTCGCGAAAACACTCCAGCGTGTTCAGATTCGCGTGGTCAAAACGATCAATCAAATTCACCTGTGCAAAGGCATCAAGATCAGCAAGATTACAAACCATTCCGGTCTCCGGATCGACCTCGCCGCTCACTGTAACCTGCACCGTATAGTTATGCCCATGTCCGTGCGGATTATTGCACTTGCCAAAGACCGCAAGGTTCCGCTCCACATCGTAGGCGTCGCTATGCAACCGGTGCGATGCCGGAAAATGATATCGCCGCGAAAGGTGCGCCTTCATCGCTCACCATAGTAGTCGGCAAAGAGATCGGGCATCTCGTACACCCGAACCCGATGCAACTTCGCATTCGGAATCTTGCCATCCAGTCGCTGCCAGATCGCAATGGCAATGTTCTCGGTTGTAGGAATCGCCTTTGCAAACTCGGGTACTTCAAGATTAAGATGCCGATGATCATAGACACTGACCACCTCGCGTTCCAGAATGTCCTTCAGCTGCTTTAGATCGACAACGAATCCGGAGATAGGATCGACCTCACCGGCAACTGTTACCTCCAGCGTGTAATTGTGTCCATGTCCGTTACGATTCGCACACTTTCCAAAGATCCGCAGGTTCTCCTCAGCGGACCACGCATCATTCCAGTAGAAATGTGCGGAGGAAAATTCGGCTTTGCGTGTAAGCAATATCATCGTTGTTTTCTCTCTATTAGACGCCCCGCACAGCCACGCGGTTACAAACCTCAATCATATCCGCGACGAATAACGCTTTGGCCGTTCCATGTTCTAAATCAGGGCAGATCCTCCGCCTTCAGCGAAGGGATGACAACTAAAGAGACGGTGACTGGGTTGCCGATGTTCATCGGCGCAGATCAGTGTTAAGCCTCCGTAGCCGCCCCGCAGTCTACCCACCGGAATACCTTCTCCCCTTCCAGACAACCAACTTCTTCACCCGATGATCCACCACGCTGCGCACCAGCAGATAAACAAACAGCGGAACCCCAAGAATCGAGATCACCACATCAGATGCAGGAAAGTTCGATCGCGCCACCCGCGAATAAAACCGCCAAAGCGTCCGCAGCCAAATCACCCAGATCACGCCTCGCTGCCATGGCTGCAGCCAGTACAGCCCCACCGCCAACCCCGGCAGGCCGAAGAAGAGCAGTACATCCAGCACCCGCCACGCCGCCAGATAGATCGGGCGCGGAAACAGCAGCGCGAGATTTTTCGTCCACCCCTCCATCATCTCCGCCGTGCTGCGGTACATACGCGTCGCCAGCGCATCCGGAGCAAAGCGAAACCGTATCGTCCGTTCGCCACTCTTGATATTGCGCGCCAGAGCCACATCTTCGAGCACCGTCCCGCCAAGCATCTGGTGGCCGCCTACCAGAAAATAAGCATCCCGGTCTACCATCAAAAACTGTCCATTCGCCGCCGCCAGGCTAGTCTCCGGATCGTTGACCTGCTTCATCGGATAGACACTCGCCAGTTCAGAGAACACCAGCGGCATCACCGCCCGCTGCCAGAACCCGGTCACAATCTGTCGTGGCGAATACGACAGCAGCACCGCCTTATATTTCTCCGACTCATGCACCGACCGCGAAAGGTCTCCCGGCTCATGCACGGTATCGGCATCGGTAAATAACAGCCGCTTTCCCCTCGCAATTCGCGCTCCGGCCCAGCACGCATTCGACTTCCCATTTAAACCTCCGCCGCTCAAATCCAACGGCGGAGCATCCATCACGATCACGCCCTGATGAGCAGCGGCAACCTCTTCCGCAATCGCCCGCGTGCGATCAGCAGAGTCATCGTTCACGACAATCAGTTCCCACTGCACCCCCAGCTCAAACCCCGGCTCCGACTGGCGCACCAGCGATGCCAGGCACGCCCCCAGCACGTCCTCTTCATTGCGCGCCGGCACAATCACCGACAGCGCCAGTTCACCAGCCACAACTTTCAACTCAGGGGTAATCTCGTTAGGGTTCACGACTTTGTATTATAGGAAGTGGAGCGTAACGTGCGTAAAGTCTGGGCAGGTGTAGTTGTCGCAATGCTGTTGGTCGCTGGGTGCGACCGCGGCAGTCATCCCCACCAGATCGGCACGGTCGCGCCCGAGTTCACGGTAAGCGACGGCGTCCAGACCGTTGATCTCAGCAAGTATCGCGGCCATACCGTCATCCTCAACCTCTGGGCAACCTGGTGTCCGCCATGCATCATCGAGCTTCCCAGCCTTATTCAGCTCCACCACGAGATGCCCAATATCGTCATCATCGCTATCAGCCAGGACGAAGACGATGCCGTCTACCGACGCTTTCTCGACCAGCATCACATCGACTTTCTTACTGTTCGTGACCCGACCCTGCGTATCAACCGCCTCTATGGCACGCTGCAGATCCCCGAAAGTTACGTCATCGACAAGAACGGCATGGTTCGCCGCAAATTCGTCTCCGCGCAGGACTGGACCAGCCCTGAAATCATGGGCTACCTGAAAAAGCTGTAGCTCGCCCTTACCTCATCGCTGAGGCATAAAGTATTCGCGAATATCAATCGCCCGCATCCCAGCGCTGTGAGCCCCCTCCAGTCCCTCATCGGAATCCTCAAAGACCACGCAAGCAGCGGCAGTAGCTCCCATCCTCCGCGCTGCCTCCAGAAATACATCCGGAGCGGGCTTGCCCCTCTGCACATCTTCGGCCGCCACGATACAGTCGAACAATGACCGCAGCTTCGTCACCGTCAAACTGGCCTCAACGTTCTCTCGACGCCCATTTGAAGCCACAACCATCGGCACCCGCCCGTGCCACTCCCGCGCGATCTCCGCAATCACCGTAACCTCCCGCAACTGCTCCAACCCAGCCTGAAACGCCACCGTATACCGTGCAAAGATGTCGTCGCGAGGCACCGGCTTACCCAGCAGCGCCTCATAGTCATCCATCAGCGCATCGGGAGTAAGGCCGCCCCGCGGGTAGTACCACTCCTTCGCCATCGTCAGTCCATGCGCGTCCAACCCGACCAGAAGCGCCTGCAAGTGCGCCGGAGCCGTATCCACCAGTGTTCCATCGCAATCGAAGATCAATCCCTCAAACGTACCCTCAACCAAAGAAATCCCCATATCTTCAATTCTACTTACGCCCCTGCCGCTGCTATCATCGATGCATGACCCAGCTTGACGTCCTGTACCGCTACGGAGCGCCTCCCACCGAGGCCGCTACCCTTGCCATCGCTAAAATCCGCGAAGTCTATGGAGTTCGCCGTATCGAACTCCGCGAAGCTGAAAAGACCGTCCGCATCGAGTACGACGCCACCCGCCTCACCGAACCGGTCATCCACCAACTCCTGCGCCGCGCCGGTCTTGATATCGTAGAAACCATGCCGATGTTCGCGCCTCCGCTCCCCGAGCCCGAACCTGCCGCAGCAGCACAATAACTTCGCAACAATTATTTACACGCGCCCGTAGCTCATCTGGATAGAGCATTTGGCTTCGAACCAAAGGGTAGGGAGTTCGAATCTCTCCGGGCGCACCACCTCAAGACTGCTCCTCAGCACCTAGTACGAAAACATCGTACTCAGCTCTATATGCGGTGCATAGTGCAATAAAGAGCCGTCTCTAAAGAAATGGCTTTATTGCTTGGATTTCCTTCATTTGGCAAACTTGTGTCGAGCTACACCAACTAAGCCAAAGATGCCAGTACCGAAAAGCACGAATGTTGATGGTTCCGGTGTTGCATCGACAATTGTGACGCTTGCATCCTGAGTGGATGTAAACCCATTGTTTAGGCTAGATGTGAAGGTGCCGAGCTTGAAGGTAGCCGTATCATCTTCCACCGTGAAAAGAGTGGGCGTTTCCCCGAGAAAAACTGTAAGCAGAGTGTAGAACCTATATTCTGGCTCATCTACAGTCACGAATGGCCCGACGGCGAAGTCAAACCCTCCACGATCAGTAAAACCAATCAACATCTGTCGACTTGCGTAGACGGTATTTGTCGTGTTGTAAAAAGAACCTGTGTAATAAGTAGGTCCGTCAACATAGGCGGAAACGGTGGTACCCGGTTCAAACACAAAATTTACGACGGCGCCGGTAGTAAATAGGTCTCCTTGATATTGATAGATATTGGAAATGCTCGATGGAAGTTCGAAGGTGGCAGAACTTCCATATCCATCAAAGTTCGAGACGATGAACTCGTAGGTGTCCGCGTGTGCCGTTAGCGTGGAGACAGCGAGAACAAAGGCAGCGATAAACAAACAGGCAGAGAAGCGCATAAAGAGAACCTCGCTTATTTCTTCAGTGCCCAATGAGGTTATGCGTCGCATGTATGCAAAATCTAGGTAAAACTTAGGAGCCAATATTCCAATACGGCATGTTGTTGAGCCAAATCTTTACTTAGACTTTGCCACTCTTCGAACCTCAGCCCACAAGAATCACCGCTGAATAAGCGGCTACTTCATTCGCAGTCATTCCCACCCGCTGGCTCTTCCTTCTCAGCCAGCGAAGGCCGCGCAGTACTCATCCACAAGGGTTGCTCTAACTGCAAATTTCCGTTATTCTCTGAAAGTTGCATTCACGCAATGTGCGCCCGTAGCTCAGTTGGATAGAGCAACTGGCTACGAACCAGTAGGTCGGAGGTTCGACTCCTTCCGGGCGCACCATTTTCCCCCTTCAAGATCCCTGAAAACCTACTTATCGTCACCCTGCCTCGATTGACGACCAAATTAGTCCGCATTAGACTAGAAGAAGGAACGCTGGCTAATCCAGCACAGCATCGGGACCAGCCTTCAAGCGCTCGCGGAAAGCCTTGCGGAAAGTCTCTCCGGGAAGAGAAATACCTTATGTTGCAGGCATTTATCATCACCCTCCGAGAGGGGGTCGAAGCAGCGCTGATCGTGGGCATCGTCTTCGCCTACCTCTCCAAGATTGGCCGCAACGAGCTGAAACGAAGCGTCTTCTGGGCTCTCGGAGCCGCCGTAGCCGCCAGCGTCGGTGTCGCTATCGTCGTCGCCCACCTCAACTTCAACTCCGACATCATCGAAGGCTGGGTCATGCTCGCCGCTGCCGTCTTCGTGGTGAGCATGATCTGGTTCATGCACAAGACGGCACGCTCCATGAAAGGCGAGATCGAATCCAAAGTTGCCAAGTTCACCGGCGGCGACAACGGCCCTTCGCATATCGGCCTCTTTCTCTTCGTATTCCTGCTCGTCCTCCGCGAAGGCGTCGAAACTGTCCTGATCCTCTCCGCCGTCACCCTCAATTCCACCGAACTCCTCAGCTTTACTGGCACCCTTCTCGGCGTCGCCGTAGCCGTCGTCTTCGGCGTGCTCTTCATCCGCGGCAGCGTCAAGATCAACCTGCAGCGCTTCTTCCGCGTCACCACGGTGATCCTCTATTTCGTGACGTTTCAGCTTGTGGTGAGCGGCCTGCACGAGCTCAGCGAAAACGGCGTCCTTCCCTCCAGCACCACCGAGATGCGCCTCATCGGTCCCATCGTCCGCAACGATCTCTTCTTCTTCGTCACCATGCTCGCCCTCGCCGGCCTCATGATGCTGCTCGAATACAAACGCCGCACGCCCATCGAACTTCCCTCCACCGCCACTCCTGCCGACAAGCGTCGCGCCGAGTGGACTCAGCGCCGCGAAAAGATGTGGATGAGCGCCGTCGTCGTCACCAGCTTCGTCTTCATCTTCCTCTCCACAGCCGAGTTCATCTACGCCAAGAGCACCACCGCCCTCTCCCCCACGACCGCCGTCACCCTCGTTGGTAGCCAGGCCGTTGTGTCCACCTCGCAGATCACCGACGACCAGCTCCACCGCTACGGCGTCCACGTCGACGACGGCAAAGGCGGCAGCACCGAAGTCCGTTTCCTCCTCTACAAGAAGCCCGACGGCAACATCGTCTCCGTCGCCGACGCCTGCCACATCTGCGGCCCGGTCGGCTTCTACATCAGCAGCCAGGGAATCACCTGCAAGATGTGCGCCTCTCCGCTCGTACCTCAATCGATGGGCCAGCCCGGAGGCTGCAATCCCATCCCACTGCAATCCACCATCGGCGGCGGCGAAGTGGTCATCCAAGCCGCAGACCTTCGCGCCCTCGCCCCGGTCTTCGAGCGATGAGGTCGCTACTCTAATGTTCTTCCGCCTCCTATGGGAAAGCTTCCGTCGCCAGCGCCGCCGCAAGGCCCTCGCCGGAATCGCCATCCTGCTCGGAACAACCGCCGTCACTGCCATGCTTGCCCTCGCCACCACCATCGGCGACCGCATCCATAAAGAGCTGGCCGTCTACGGAGCCAACATCGTCATCACCCCTAAGGCCGACCTGCTCGACGTAAAGATCGGCGGCGTAGACATCAAGCCATCGACCGGTGGCGCCTATCTCAAGGCCAGCGACCTGCCCAAGCTCAAAGCCATCTTCTGGGCCAACAACATCACCGGCGTCTCCCCTGAACTCCCCATCACCCTGAACCTGGCCAGCGGCCAGCAGCTTCCAGCCACCGGCCTCTGGTTCCATCACAACCTCGCCAACGGCGGCAGCAGCATGATCACCGGAGCACCACCATTGCACCCATGGTGGAAGCTCACCGGAGCATGGCCATCACAACCAAACGAGGCCGTCGCCGGCGCAGCAGCCGGCCTGCACATAGGCGACACCGTTCAGGCCGACAACACGCCTCTCCGTATCACCGGCCTAGTCTCCACCGGAGACGCCACCGACAAACGCCTTCTTCTTCCACTTGAAACCGCGCAGAAATTAGCCAACCTCCCCGGTGCCGTCTCCCGCGTAGACGTCAGCGCCCGCACTAAACCCGAAGACGCCTTCGCCCGCAAAGACCCCGACACGCTCTCGCCCCAACAGCACGAGATCTGGTACTGCCGTCCCTACGCCAACTCCATCGCCTACCAGATTCGCGAGGCCATCCCCGGCGCACAGGCTGAACAAGTACGCCGCGTCGAGCAGAACGAAGGCAACGTGCTCGAGCGCATCAGCGGCCTCATGTGGCTCATCAGCGCCGCCGCCCTGCTCGCCGCCGGATTCGCCGTCTCCGCAGCGATGGCCACCGCCATCCTCGAGCGCCGCGCCGAGATCGGCCTCATGCGCTCGCTCGGAGCCAGCAAAGGCGCCATCGCATTCCTTTTCTACTCCGAGACCGGCCTGCTCGCCATCTTCGCCGGAACTATCGGCTACCTCTTCGGCTCCGGCCTCGCCGCATGGCTGGGCGCCCGCATCTTCGCAGGCGACGGAGCAGCCTCCATCGGCCCCATTCTGAACCCCGTCCTTCTCCCTGTCGTCGTTGCCTTAGCCCTTGCCGTCGCTATCGCCGGAAGCACGCCCTCCATCCGAACATCTCTGGAAATGGATCCCTCCACCATCCTTCGGGCGGACGCATGACACATACGAACGCACGCAAGCCTCAACTCAGCTTCCTCGGAATGTTGCGCCGCTCGCTCACCCACCGCCGCGCCCGCAGCTTCTCCGCGCTGGTAGCACTCACCGTCTCCGCCGCCGTCGCCACTGCCCTGCTCACCCTCTATGCCGACCTCAACGCCAAACTCCACAAAGAGTTTCGCAACTTCGGAGCCAACGTGGTTGTCACCGCCTCTGCCTCGTCCCCGCTCCCGCCCAACGCACTCGCCGGGATCCAAAAGGCAGCAGGCCCCGACGCTCTCGTCGCCCCCTTTGCCTACGCTGTAGCCACCACTGACCGCGGAACATCCGTGGTCGTCGCTGGAACCGACTTCCCTGCCGTCCAGCGCCTCGACGCCTGGTGGGACCTTGCCCAGTGGCCCACCGCAGCCGACGCCGCCCTGCTCGGTGACCGTGCCGCCAACTTCATCGCCGACGAGCACGACGTCAAACTCACCTACGCAGGCAAACCCATCACCCTCGTCGGGGCAGGCCGCATCAAGACCGGGGGTGACGAAGACAGCCGCATCTATATCCCCCTTGCCGCCCTCACCCAATGGACGGGCGTTTCACCCACCGTCATTGAGATCCAAATTCCCGGCGGAGCCGCCGCCGTCGAAGCGGCCCTCACTCGCCTCCGCGCTCAATTCCCCACTCTCCAAATTCAGCCAGTCCGCCAACTGGTCGAAGGCGAATCCCGCATCGTCGACCGCACCCACTCGCTCATGTACGGCTCGGTGCTGCTCATCGCCCTCACCGTAGCGGTCAGTGTCCTCGCCACCCTCTCTGCCAGCGTACTCGAACGCCGCCGCGACTTCGCCCTGATGAAGGCGCTCGGCGGCTCGCAGACGCAACTCATGGCCCTGTTCCTGCTCGAAGCCCTCGTCCTTGCACTAGCGGGAGTCGTCCTCGGTTACATCGCAGGCTCGGTCGCAGCATGGGCCATCAGCCAAGCCAACTTCCACACCGCCACGCTCCCGCGCCTCTCTGTTCTCCCACTGGTATTGCTACTCAACATAGCCATCGCCGCACTGGCCGCCCTCTTCCCTATCCGCGTCCTTCGAGGTCTCCAGCCCGCAGCTCTGTTGAAGGGGGAGTGATGAGTATGTTCCGATCCACCGCTGACGCTAAACTAAAAGACAACCAATGCCCGAAAGCCTAAGCTCCATCGAAAGCCAAACCCGCCCCGACTGCGCTGTCATCTCGCTCAACGGAGTCACCCGCGAGTACGCCGGTCGCGCCGGAGCCGTCCGCGCGCTCGATCACGCGACCTTCAGCATTGTCGCGGGCGAGTGGGTCGCCATTACCGGCCCCTCAGGCTCGGGAAAATCAACGCTGGTCAACCTGATCGGCTGCCTCGACCGCCCCACCTCGGGCGAACTCCGCATCGACGGCGTCGACGTGGCCACCATGTCTGCCACGGAGCTTGACCGCTTCCGCGCCGACAAGATCGGATTCATCTTCCAGCAGTTTCATTTAATTCCTTATCTTTCAGCACTTGAGAATGTAATGCTCGCCCAATACTTCCACTCCATGACCGACGAGTCCGAAGCCCGAGCCGCCCTCACCCGTGTTGGCCTCGCCCCCCGTGCTGACCATCTTCCCAGCGAGCTCTCGGGCGGTGAGCAGCAGCGTGTCTGCATCGCCCGGGCCCTCATCAACAACCCACCCATCCTTCTGGCCGACGAGCCCACCGGCAACCTCGACGCAGCGAATCAGACCATCGTGGCCGAGCTGTTACAAGACCTCCATCGCAACGGCCACACTATCGTCATGGTCACCCACGATCCCGAGATGGCCGCCCTCGCTCAACGCAAGATTGCCCTGAGCCACGGTAAGGTCTTCTGCCATCCCATCGGTTCACAGGTCGTCACCCTGAGACGTTGAGCTTGTCCCACAACGTCCATTACCAGCTATCTCTCTCCCCACTTCAACTTCGACCGCAGCACATTGAAGACCCCATTCGGGGTATGCCGCAACAGCCGCACACTATATTGCGACCGGCAGCAATGAACCATGTCGCCCAGCATCAGTTCCACCGCCTCCTGCCCATCCACCGTCAGGTAAGTCTGGTTTGGAACTCCTTCAATATGAACAGTTACAGAAGAATCTCCAGGTACCACAATAGGTCGCAGCGTCAGCAGGTGCGGACAGATCGGGGTCACCAGCATGGCATTCACGTTCGGCATCACAATCGGACCATTGGCGGCGAGGTTATAGGCCGTTGATCCCGTGGGAGTTGCAATGATAACTCCATCTGCGCGAAATTTGGCGACTAGCTGCCGGTCGATCTCGACCATAAAGTCGGCCATTCGTGCAATCGTCCCTTTGGAGACGACGACATCATTCAAAGCGTCCCACTGATGGAGCAGCTTTCCTTCTCGTCGCAGCTCGGCATGCATCATGCTGCGGACCTCGACATCGGCGCGGTGATCGCACCAATCCTGAAGGGTCAGATAGAGATCTCCCAACGGAATCTCGGTCAGAAACCCGAGCGACCCCAGATTCACGGAAAGAATTGGCGTAACCGTCCGCGCAAACGCTCGGGCCGCAGCGAGCAACGTGCCGTCCCCACCCAGCACAATCACCAGGTCGGGCTTGTGCGCCGGTAACTGCGGTCGCTCTATTCCTACCGATCCGGCCAGGTATGCCGCGCTGTCGGGGTCCAGAACGTACTGATAGCCGTGACTTTCGAGCCAGCTTACAAGTTCGCGCAAGATCCCGGCGAGTTCCGGCTTCTGAGGCTTGGAGATAATGGCAGCAAGAGGCATGTGGTTTAGTGTAATGGCACTTCGGTCGCGCTACGAGAATCCTGCTTCCCAAAATAAGCATGAAGCAGATACTCGTGATTCCCTTCCATCCCGCGAATCGGCGAATCAATGACCTCGATCTCGCTTCCACCCTGCTCGACAACACACTGGCGAACGCGCTCCACGGCCTGTTGGCGCGCATCTGGATCGCGGACGATGCCGCCCTTTCCAACATGCACCCTTCCTGCTTCAAACTGGGGCTTTACCAGGATCACGCCTTCTCCGGTCCACCGGTCCGACGCTGTAGAAAACGCTTCAAGAACAGCGGGAAGCACCAGCGTGACGGAGATAAAGGAAACATCCATCGCAAAGAAAACGGCACCGCTCCCTGACAACTCGCCCTGCGTCAGCAGCCGGGCATTGGTGCGTTCTCGTAGAGTCACCCGCGCGTCGTCGCGCAGTTTCTGCGCAATCTGGCCATAGCCGGTATCGACGGCAAGCACGCTGGCCGCGCCGCTCTGCAACATGCAGTCGGTAAATCCTCCTGTCGACGCCCCTACATCGAGGCAGGGCACACCAGCGAGTTCAATCCTCCAGTGCGCAAGCGCCTGCTCCAGCTTCAGTCCACCCCGGCTGACATACTTCAGATCCGAACCCAGCAGACGAATCGCAACCTCTCCGCGGACC
>Ga0207667_10000965_pt1 | contig 36640 bp, 34 predicted proteins | sample KBSCornC52_FD_184301 | JGI IMG/M metagenome (GOLD analysis project Ga0207667, IMG submission 184301) | Corn rhizosphere microbial communities from Kellogg Biological Station, Michigan, USA - KBS Corn C5-2 (SPAdes) (version 2) | ecosystem: Host-associated > Plants > Roots > Rhizosphere > Soil ...
CGGCAGTCCGCATTTCTCGTAAACGGCCAGGGCTTTCATGAGATGCCAGCCGGAGAAATTGGAGACACCGACATAGCGAATTTTTCCGGCGCGCACGAGATCGTCCAGGGTCCCGAGCACCTCCTCGTGCGAGGTCTGGGCATCGTAGGCATGGAGTTGAAAGAGATCGATGTAATCCGTGCCCAACCGCTTCAGGCTCCCCTCTACGGCACGTGTGAGATGATGTCGGGAAGAGCCGACATCATTCGGCCCTTCGCCACTGCGAAAAGTCGCCTTCGTCGAAATGAGCACTTGATCGCGCCGGCCGGCGAGCGCCTGTCCGAGGACGGTCTCGGAATTTCCCTCGGAATAAACATCCGCGCTGTCGAACATGTTGACGCCGGCCTCGAGAGCGATGTCCACCAGACGCCTCGCCTCCTCGCCTTCCGTGTGGCCCCAGGCGTTGAACATTGCATGTCCTTTTCCGCCAAAGGTGCCGGTGCCGAACGTGAGAACCGGGACCTTCAGTCCCGAACCGCCGAGGAGTCTATATTCCATGATCGTGGGTGTGGGTGGAGAACTGTTTTACCGCACGATCTCCGCCGACGGAAACCACACGTAAAGCATGAGATACACGATTACGCCGGTGACCGAGACGTAGAGCCAGATGGGAAACGTCCATTTAGCGAGCTGGCGGTGCTTCTCGTAGACCGCCTTGAAAGCCGGGAGGACCGTCATGAAGACGAGCGGCACGGTGATCGCCGCCAGCGGCGTGTGCGTCCCGAGGATGAAGAAATAGAGCGCCTTCGGCCAACCCGGATAGGTGAAGTGGGTGACCACGCCGTGCTTGAGATAATGATAAGTCAGGTAGCACGCGAGGAAGGCCGTCGAGGTGACGAGCGCACAAATCATCGAAAGGATATGCGCCTGCTTCATGTCGTTCTTGATGAAGGCAATCCCGGCGACGATGAAGACCGTGCTCAATGCATTGAGGCTGGCGTTGATCAGCGGCAGATCGGAGGCGTGCATGCGGCGCTACTTCTCGTCCAGCAAGCGGTGGATGTCGCCGACAATATTGTCCACGCCTTCTTGGGAAGCTCCCTCATAAAACCCGCGAACCATCCCCGAGCGATCGACCAGAACGAGCCGGGTGGTGTGCGTCACTGGGCCGTCCAGGGGCGTGCCGCCCGCGATGGGCAGCTTGAACCCATCGTGCGCGAGCTTGAAAATGGCGTCCCGATCTCCCGTGCAGAAGAACCACTGCGGGCCGGCCTTGAAACGCTTCGCATAGACATCCAGCACCTCCGGCGTGTCTTTCAGTGGGTCGACGGAGATGGAGAGGAAACGCACATCGGGCAATGGCCCCAGCGCCTTCTGCACCTCGGTGAAGCGGCTTTGCAAGGCCGGACACGGCCCTGGGCAACTCGTATAGAAGAAATCCGCCACCCACACTTTACCGGTGAGGTCCCCGAGACCAAGCGCCTTGCCACTGCGCTCCGTGAGCGAAAAGTCCGGCACCGGCCAATACTTCTGCAGCGTCGCGGGCTTCGCCTGCGGCTGGAGGATCACCACGGCATCGGACGGCTTGCCGCAGCCGGCGAGGAACAGGGCGGCACCGAGCAGCGCAAAGGTCAGTGGTCGCACACTTACAACTTGGTGAAGACCATCAGACCAAGAATCAGCGGGAGGAAAAGGATCGACGCGAGGAACAAGCGGCGCGCGCTGGCCCGCTCGCGTTCAATGAGAAACTGCACGGCGAAGAGAAGCATCACGCCATCGAGCAGCAACGCCCCACCGAGGTAGATGTCGCCGTTCATGCCCATGTGGTAAGGGATGAGCGTAATGACGATCAGCGCGAAGGTATAGAGGAGGCTGTCCATTGCCGTCTTGCTGCCGGTCACGTCGTCGCGCCGCAGCATGACGAAACCCGCCCCGGCATAGTCGTCGCGATACATCCAGGCGATGGCCAGGAAGTGCGGCATCTGCCAGGTAAAGAGAATGCCGAAGAGCACCCACGCGCCGAGGCTGAGCGAGGGCTTCACCGCGACCCAACCGATGACCGGCGGAATCGCCCCGGAAATGGCACCCACAATGGTGCAGAGCGCCGTGCGGCGCTTCAGTGGCGTGTAGGCGGCGATGTAGATCAGGATGGTCGCCGCCGCGAGAATGGCGCTCAGCGCATTCACCGTCACAATCAGCCAGGCGACGCCCACCACACCCATGGCAATCCCCAGCGCCAGCGCGTGCGCCGGCTTGACGCGACCGGCCGGCAACGGACGATAGCGCGTCCGCTCCATGAGCCGGTCGACGTTGGACTCGATGAACTGATTCAACACCGCAGCCGACCCGGCGGCCAGGGTGGTTCCCAGCACGGCATTCATCAGGAGAAGCCAATCCAGACGCCCATCCGTGGCGGCACAGAAGCCGACGAAAGTGGTAATGATGACCAGCAGACTCAGCCGCGCCTTGGTGAGAACCATCAGGTCGCTCAAAATCCCCGGCTCTACTTCTTCGCGTGCAACCTCCAGCGGGATAGTCAGTTCCGAGGTATTACGGTTCACGCTTGGGTCTCCGGGAGGGGATGAATTGAAGCTGATTCGTTTGGAGCATCGGCATTGGGCGCATGGCTGGCACGGACCGCGATGAAGACAGTGGTCGCGAACAGCGCCGCGCCATTGACAACATGCAAGGTGGTGAGCACCGGCGGACGCAGATGCCAGATGACGAACATACCCAAAAGCACCTGGGCCACAAGCAGCACCAGCAACAAGCCCGCCGGACGAGCCAAGCGGGCCTCGCCGGAGACGAAAGCGCGCCGGGCGAGGAGGATGACGTGGATCGCGACCAGCAACGCCAGGAAGCGGGTATGGGTAAAATTCAGGTCCACGTAGGCGTTATGGATCTTCGGCATGAAGCCGCCGCCGGGAGCCAGAGGAAAGGTCGGGATGGCCAGCCCGGCCCCCAAGTGACGCATCGTCGCGCCGACCATCAATTGCACAAAAACGAACCCGGCAGTCAGCCAGCCCAGTGGCGCGACCTTGCGGAAGGCGGGCGTAACCACGATCTGCGACCAGACCGGCGAAAGCACCGCCGCGAGGGACACAACGAGGCAGACCTCAATCTGGGCAAAGCAGCCGTGGAGGATGCGGAAAGTCGTCGCGATGGTCGTGGTCGTGGCCTCAATCCCTTTCGGATCCAGAATCACCCGCAAGCCACCGAGAAGGGCCTGCGACAACACCCCAACGAACGCCCACACCGCCAGGGGCACTGCCACCCGAGGAAGTTGCCGGCGGCGCGACAGGACCCAGAAAAGCTGGATCAAGACCAGTATCATGACCAAGCCCGCCGTGAGACGGTGGCCATGCTCCAGCCGCATCATGAAATTTTCCCACCAGCCGGCGGGATTCAGCGAGCCATTGCTCAACGGCCAGTCGGCGAAAGCCATCCCGGCGCCGGAGGTCGTGGTGTAGCCGCCGATGAAGACGAGGACGAACGTCACACAAACGACCAGCTTGGCAAAACGGGCGAGCCAAGCATTGGGAGTGGTCGTTTGAGGATCGGCGGAATTCACGAACAAGAGGAGCGGGAACGTCGTCGACCGCGCCGCGCAGTCAACACCACAGATGCCCGCAAAAACTTACTTGGCCGGAGCGGGAGCTGGAGCCGGGGTAGCGGGAGCGGTCGGGGTTGCGGCAGCAGGAGCGGCCGGAGCAGCCGCGGCGGCGGCCGGATGAGCGAGGTCGGATTGCTCCTTCGACCACTGGTCAAATTCCTTCTGCGACTGGACGACGAGAATGCCGCGCATGCCGTAGTGGCCGTTGCCGCAGAGCTGACCGCAAATGATATCGAACTGGCCGTCACGGATCGGACGAAACCAGATGGGGATCCGGGAACCGGGAATCGCGTCCTGGGCCACGCGCATGTGCGGCACGGAGAAGCTGTGGATCACGTCACGCGAGGTGATGTCGATGACCGTGGGATCGCCCTTTACGGTGTGGACTTCCACCTTGGAAATGAAGTCATCCTTGCCATCCGGATCGTTCGGATCAATGCCCAGCGGATTGCTCGGGGTGATGAAAGCGGCATCGGTGCGACCGAAACGGCCATCCGGACCCGGGTAATGGAAGTTCCAGGCGAACTGTTCCGCGATGCAGTGGACGCGGACGGCCTTGGGGTTGTTGAGGTAATTGTCGCCATTCACGCGCTTGGCCCAGATGGGCATGGCGAAACCGAGAAGCAAGCAGGCCTCGATGATCACCACCGAAAGCTCGAGGTGAGCGGAAGCCTTGCTCTGCACACCATGGTAGTCCGCCTTCGGATTGCGGGAGCGATGGAAGCGCCAGAGCGTGTAGATGAAGAAGATCGACCACCCGACAAACAGGATGGCCATGAACCAATGGCAAATCTCAAGCAGGTTATCAACCAGCACGCCGTGCTCAGAGGCGTTGGGGACAATTCCGAGAAGTTTATTGAGACTGAACATATTTATTTGCTGTCCTCTGGGACGGTCGTAAGGGGCGAAAACTCAGCATGCGACGGCAGAGGAGACCGGGCACGTTTCGCGAGGTTATAGATGAAGGCTCCGACCCCGCCGAGAATGGCGAAGATGAAACCGAGCATCAGGAAGATTGCGCCATTGATGGCTTCACCGGTCTTGGGAGTGGCGCCCATGCACACGCTGCAAGCGGAAGCAGCGGCCGGCCAAAGGGCCGACAAGGCAAGGCTTCCAAGAGCCGGGGTGAGGATTCGACGGAAACGCTTCATAGAATGAGCTTCCGCGACTTGCGCACGAAGTAGATGCCGTAGATGAAGAGAGCCACGGCTGCCAGCGCGCTGGCCACGCCAAACAGGGTGATGTCACTGGCAAAGCCCCACCATGCACAAACGCCCGCGAGGATGTCGCTGATGGCGATGAAGATGATATGGAAGGCCTTGATCGACATTTAGTGATGGTTGTGAACGGTCTGCGAAATGAGGTCCGTGCGCGCCAGATAGGTCAGGAAGAAGAGGATGAAGAAGAAGATCGCGGTGAAGATCAGGAACTTCCAGATGGTCTGCTTCTCTTCCTTCAAGTGCATGAGGATGAGGGCAATGACCAGGCCATTGATGCACGTGACAATCAAGGTGGCCAGCACCTGCAGCGAGGCGCTCACGTTCACCGCTACGGTGACCGCGATCAGTACCATGATGGCCTGCACCCCACCGATCAGCACATACTTCTTCATGTGCTTCTCGACCTCACGAACCTGCTGCTCCGAGGCGGGAGCGGGTTCCGACGATTCGGAATGTTTCAATTCACTCATAGGGCTTGCTTACAGGAGGTAGAAGACGGGGAAGACGAAGATCCAGACGAGATCGACGAAGTGCCAGTAGAGGCCGACGACTTCGATGCGGTTGGCCATGTGTTCGGGATTACGCAGGTAAAGAGCGCGATCAAAGAACAGGAAGTAGACGAACATGACCAGACCACCGAGGATGTGCAGGCCGTGGAGACCGGTGATGGCGTAGTAGATGGCGAGGAAGGAGCTGTGCTTGGGCACAAACGCGCTCCAGGAATCGACGTCTTCGGCTTTAATCGTCGCTACCTTTTCCGACAGATGACGCTTCCAGAAACCGGGGCGATCATATTTCGGATCGGTCGGATTGGCATACATCTCATCGAGCGCCATTTCGAATGCCTCGATCGTCACGCCAGGTTCGTTCCGCAACGCTTCCGCGTCGCTCGGACCTTTGACTTTGATCGACAGGGCCTTGCCGTCCTCTTCCGACTTGGAAATCTCCAGGCCACGGTCCTTGATCAGTGTCTCAAGCTGAGCCTTCTTCTCCGGGGCAACCTTGACTTCCACCTCATGAAGGTGGCCGGTGATTTCCGGACGAGGAGCGAGACCCTTTTTGGCGAGGTAATCATTGCCCAGATACTGGTCGTACTGCGACCACTTTTCCTTCTTAATGAAGGTGCCGAAGTGATGGAACTTGTCGTTCCATTCGTAGGAGAGCTTGATGACGAGGAAGACGGTGCCGAGGGCCACGGCGCTACCGAGGAACAATTGATACTGCCGCCAGCGGCGCATCTTGAGCGACGCCCAAGCGAGCACCACGCAGACGGAGGAGATGATCAGAAGGATCGTGTTCAGCGTTCCCACCGGGACGTCGAGCAGGCCATGCGGCCAGTAGCCGTCGTCCGCACCCATGCGCAGGAAGACATAGGCGGAGAAGAGGCCGCCGAAGAGCATGACTTCGGAAGCGAGGAACAGCCAGATGGCCAGCTTGGCGTTGTAGAGACCTGTATCCGGCCGGGGTGTTACTGTATGCGGAATTTCCATGTCGACAGATTAGTGAGCGAGCGCGGGAGTCGAAGCGGCAGCGGGTTTGTCGGACTTCGGGGGTTCGCTTTGCGGGGTGAAATCCTTGTCCGCACCGGGCACGCTGTATTCGTAGGGTCCACGATAGACCGTGATCGGCTTGGTGAAGTTGCCATGGCCCGGAGGCGTCGGCGTATCCCACTCGAGAGTGGTCGCATCCCACGGGTTGTCATTCGGCACGCGACGGCCGCGGAAGATGCTGTAGAAGAAGTTGAAGATGAAGATCAACTGGGTCGCGCCGAGCAGGAAGGCCGAGACGGACATGAAGTTGTTCCAGTGCAGCACCGGCTTGATGATCGGGTCGTAGGTCAGGCCACCATCGTACCAGCGGCGGTGCACACCCGCGATGCCCTGGAGGAACATCGGGAAGAAGATGCCGTTGATGAAGATGATCGAGAACCAGAAGTGGATCCGGCCGAGCACGTCATTCATCATGCGGCCACAGGCCTTCGGGTACCAGTAGTAGACGCCAGCGAAGATGGCGAAGATCGTGCCGGGCGCGACGACGTAATGGAAATGACCAATGACGTAGTAGGTGTCGTGCAGGTAGAGGTCCGTCGAGTTGAACGCGAGCGGGATACCGGTAAGACCGCCGATGCCGAACATCGGAAGGAAGGTCGTGGCGAAGAGCATCGGCGTCGTGAAGCGGATGGAACCGCCCCAGAGAGAGAGCAGCAGCGCCGTGACCAGAATCACCGACGGGATGGAGATCATGACCGTGGTCGTCTGGAAGAAGCCGGAGACCTTGGCGCCCATGCCAGTCATATACATGTGGTGGGCCCACACGACGAAGGAGAGGAAGCCGAGTACGAAGATCGCGCCGACCATCGCCTTGTAGCCATAGAGCGGCTTGCGGGTGTTGTTGGCGATGATCTCACCGACCATGCCGATGGCCGGCAGGATGAGCACGTAGACCTCAGGGTGGGCCAGGAACCAGAAAAGGTGCTGCCAGAGCAACGGACTGCCACCGCCACTCCAATGAGTGAGATGACCGCCGACCATCAACCCGGTCGGGATGAAAAAGCTGGTGCCAAACGCGCGATCCATGAGCTGCATGAAGCCGGCGGCTTCGAGCGGCGGGAAGGCGAGGAGGAGAAGGAAGGCGGTGACGAGCTGCGTCCAGCAGAAGAAAGGCAGACGCATCCAGGTCATCCCCGGAGCGCGCAACTGGATGCACGTGGCGATCGTATTGATCGAGCCGAGGAGCGAACCGGTGATGTTGAAGACCATACCGAGCAACCAGATGGTCTGACCGTTGAAGAACGGATGCACATTGGGACCGGAATCGGAGATAACCGAAAGCGGAGGATACGAAGTCCAACCGGACTTGGCCGGGCCGCCCGCGACGAAGAAGCTCGAGAGCATGATCACGCAGCTGACGAAGAAGGTCCAGTAGCTGGCCATGTTCAGCTTCGGGAACGCCATATCGGGCGCGCCGACCTGCAGCGGCATCACATAGTTACCGAAAGCGGCGACGGCCACCGGCACCACGCCGAAGAACACCATGATCGTGCCGTGCATGGCGCCGAGAATGTTGTAACCATCGGCGGTGAGCATGCCCGGGTGGTTGTTCGGGTCACTGGAAAAAATCGCCGGGAAAAGCTTCTGCAGCGCAGGTCCAATGAATGGCACCGGCACGCCCGGGTTGGCGAGCTGCCAGCGCATGATCATCATGAGGCAGAAGCCGAGGAAAAGAAACGCCAGGCCGGTGATGCCATACTGGATACCGATGACTTTGTGATCCTGGGAAAAGATGTACTTTTGCCAGAACCCAAGGTCATGATGGTCGTCGTGACCGTGACCGTGGTCGTGGGAATGCGTGGTTGCTGCGGTGGCCATAAGTGTTTGGGCGGCGGGACCTACTTCTTAGCCTCGGGGAACTTTTGCAGTTCGGGCTCGGTCCACGGCGCGGGGCGGGCTTCAAATTCCTTGCGAACGTCGGCAATCATCGCCGGGGTGACACCCTTTTCGTCCTTGTTGCCGAAGGAATTGCGCACGTAGTTGATAACGTCCGCGAGCTTGTTGTCGTCCTTCAGAATCGGGAACTGGGTCGGGAGCGGAGGCATCGGCACCGCGTAGGTCATTTCCTTGACCTTGAGCGGCGGGTTCACGCCCTTGAGGGTCATCGCAATCATGCGGCGCGAATCGCCCTGCGTGTATTCGGTGCCGGCGAGCGGAGGGAAGGCGCCGGGGATCCCGAGGCCGGTCGGCTGATGGCAGGCAATGCACGTCTGCATATACACCACCTTGCCGCGTTCGATGGACGCCTTGAGGTCGAAGGCTTCCTCCGACTTGGCGAGCGCAGTGAGCAGTGTGAGCGAGGCGAGAGCGGTGACGATGGTTTTCATCTGAATTGCGGGGTCGTTAGCTTACTGACGACTGAGGATCCTTCAACTGACCGGTAGCCGGTGAGAAAGAAAAGTGCGGCAGCGGATTTGGGATATTACTGAGTAGGCGATTAAGCGGGGATCGAAGTTTCTGGATGCGAAGAGGTTATTTCCAAGCGTCGAGTTCCGGCTGGGTCCAGCTGGTCTTGCGATCGGCGAATTTCTTGCGGGCGGCCGTGACCACGTCCGGAGTCACCGGACCGCTGGTATTGCCAAAGTTCGAGCGGACAAAGGTCATCACCGCGGAGATATCCTCATCGCGGAGGACGGCTTCCTGCGGCGGCATCACGTTGTTGAACGGCTTTCCGTCCACCGTGAAGGCGCCAATGTTACCCTTGAGAATGATCGCGGCGAAACGTTCTGTCGGGCCGTTGACGTAAGGTGACTTGACGAGCGATGGGAAGACCATCGGCAGCCCCATGCCGGTCGGCTGGTGGCAGGCGATACAAATGGTCATGTAACGCATCTTACCGCGGGCCAGGACATCCGGGCTGGCTGCACCGCCAGCGGCGGGCGCAGCAGCGGCGGCCGTTCCCGGAGCGGCTGGCGCGGCGGCGGAACCGCCAGCGGCCGGAGCCGGAGCAGCCCCAGCAGCAGGCGCGGCGTTCGGAGCCGGAGCTTCGCCCGGGAAGTTGGCATCGGCTGGAATCGCCGAGAGACCAGCCTCGGTCCAGGCGGCCGTCTGGCCGGCAAATTCCTTCTTGGCAGCGAGCACCTTCGCCTCGGAGATCTCCCCGGCCTTGTTGCCCCATTCCTGACGCACATAGCTCAGAACAGCGGCGATCTTCTTCGGAGAAAGCTGCGCCTCCCAGGCCGGCATGACCTGCGTGGTGGAAAACGGCTTGCCGTCCACGGTGATCGGACCACCCAGGCCCTTCAACACGATGGCCAGGAGACGTTTCTCTCCGCCCTGGACGATATCCGAGCCGGCGAGATTCGGGAACTGTCCAGGCAAGCCCAAACCATTGAGCTGGTGGCAGGCGAAACACACCTGGCCGTAGACCACTTTGCCCTGCTGGGCGAGCGACAATTGCGCTTCTGCGGGACCGGCGTTGGCACCGGCTTTCTCCGGCAGCGGGAAGAGCACCGCAGGGGAGCTCTCGTACTCGTTGTAGACGTTGCCGCTCAGGCCGCCATTGAAGACGCCGAAGTAAACGCCAGCCCAGACAAGGGCTACGCCACAGACAGCAGTCAGCCACAGAGGCATCGGCGTCACTTCCGCCGACGGTTCGGGCTTTTCACGTTGCACCGCGGCGTGCACCTCGGTGACGTCGGGCGTTTCCTGATAATCGATACGGTTGGGACCTTCGTTGGAATTACTCACTTGGCGGCAACCTCCGGCGTGGCGGTTTTGACTTCCTTGAGCGGATGGCTCTTATCGAGAGACAGCAGGTAGCCAACGAGCTCTTTGGCTTCCGGCTTGGGCACGATCTCGTAGCCGTCCTCGACCGCCACATTCAAGGCGTCGTCGGAGCGCTGGCCGGAGATCTTGCGCTTTTCAAACAGGTAACGGTACGCCGGCATCTTCGAGTTATGAATGATGGTGTTCGGCGCGTAGAGATGGAGAAGCTGCCAGGCGGCGTCGCGCTTGGCCGGCTTGTATTCGGCGTTTTCGTCCGCGGGTTCGTTGCGCCACTTGGCGGACCCGACGTTGGCCAGATCCGGCCCGATGCGGGAGCTGCCGAGAAGCGGCGGCGAATCGAAGATGTAATCGCGAGCCACCGTGCGGCGAGTACCCCAACCGCGGTCGATGTCGGTGCCGTTTTGCTCGTCGCGAACCTGCTGCGAATGGCAGTAGACGCAACCTTCAGAGATGTAGACGGCGCGGCCCCCGGCGACGATACCACGATTTTCGATCGGGTAGATGTCGACGACTTTGCCCTCGTCATCCTGGAATTGCGGCTGCAAACCGCCGAGTTGGGCCTGTGGCACCAGCACGAGGGCGAAGAGCGACAGGGCGAATGACCCGACGATCCCGGTCAGCAAATAATTGGAACGGTTCATTAGTGTTTGGCCTCCTCTCCGATGGGCGCGAAAAGGGTCGGCTCACCGCCAGGCTGGCCGATGCGCAACAACATGAGCAGGAAATGCAAGCCGAAGACGAGGTGCCCGACGCCGAGCAGAAGCCAGGCAGCGATCCGGCCGACGTTCAGCAGTTCGCTCGTATCCATGACCGTGGCGAAGACCGAGTTGTCGCTGTCGTTCAGAACCGCACCGGTCATGAGACCACCGACGAGGAGGGTGACGACGAGCAATGTGCCACCGTAAGCCGCACCCCAGAAGTGCAGGCTGATCATCGAAGACGAGAGCCATTCGCACCCCACGAGACGCGGGAGGATGTAGTAGATGGCTCCGAAGATGACCATGCTGAAGAACGAGTAGACCACCAGTTGCATTTCCCCGTTTTGGAATTGGGTGAAGTGCACGATGCGATCGACCGAGCGGAGCGAGGCGAGCAAGCCGATGACGCTCGAGACGGTGAAGGCGATGGCGCCGAAGAAGGTGAAGCGGATGGTCGGGCTGTGATACACCATGTGGAACTGGCCTTTCATGGTGAGCACGAGGTTCGCGGTGACTGTCACGATCTGGACGAGCAGGATAATGCTCGAGGCGATGCTCAACGTCACGATCCACGCGGGAATCGGACCCCCGCTCAACCGCACCGCGCCGGTGAGGCCGGTGAAGATGATGAAGGACCAGAAACCGATCGCCGCGAGGTTGTAGCTGTGCACCGGGCGATTGACGACCTTCGGAATGAGGTAGTAAGCCGCGGCCAGAGCGATCGAAGTCAGCCAGATATTGAGGAAGTTCTGCGTCGCCCAAGCTGCGACAAGGTTTTGCACCACGCCGGAGACGTTGGGCAGCACGTGGGCCGCATGCGCCATGGCGAAGCTCCACGGGAACCAGAAGAGGGCGGCGACCAGATACCACACCGAGATGAATGGGGTGGTCTGCGAGCGGAAGCTGAAGAGCAGGAGCGCCCACACCGCCACCAGCAGGTAGCCGAGGAGCATCAACACTGCAGAACCGGTCGGGATTTCCAAACCTTCCAGACCGGTCGTCTTACCACCCAGGATATTGAGGATGCCGTAGGTGAGACCGACCTGCCAGAAGACGGCGCCGGTGAAAAGCACGCCGGGGAATTTTACCTTCACGCGACCGAGACGGGCCAGCAACCAGATGGTCACGCCCAAGCCGGCGAGGCTGCCCCAACCGAAGCAGATGGTATTGGTGAAGGCGGGCCAGATGCGGCCGTAGCTCAGGAACGGCACATCGGCGAGGAATCCAGGCGAGTAGAGCTGGATGGAAGCGATGATGCCCAGCACCGTGGCCAGCATGAGCCAGAGGATGCCATTGCCGAAAAAGAAGAGCACGGGCCCACGCGCGGAGGCGTCGATGGCGGCGCGCTCAATCGCCGGATAGCTGGTTTCAGCAGTCGAGGCCGGAGCGGTCGTCGAAGTAGGAGCGGTAGCGACAGCGGTCATTTCGGGTTTTCGGTCGGATTAATGAGTGGAGGACGAGCTGGGGTGGCCGGAGCCGCAGCGGGTGCGGGTGCAGGCGCCGCCGGTTGCGGAGCGGGAGCAGGAGCAGCAGCCGGAGCTGGTGCGGGCGCTGGGGCCGCGGCGGGCGCTGGGGCCGGAGCCGGAGCAGCCGTCGGAACCGGAGCCGGAGCGGCGGCCGGAACAGCCGCAGGCGCGGCGGCGGGAGCCGGTGCGGCCGGAGCGGGCGTCGCGCCGAAGTGAATCGTATACGCGCCCTGCGGCCAGGAGGGCAGCGAAGGCGGAGCCGGTTCCTTCGAATTCGGATCGGGAACGATCACCGGAAGCGGCGGTTCCACTTTGACTTGCGAAGGAGCGGGCTTCTTGGCGCTGAGTTCGGTCACAGCCAGCGGGATCGCCTCGGCGATCGTGACGTGAGCGAGACCCTTGGCCTTGTCGACCCAGCCTTCGGAATTCAGTTTTTCCTGCGCTTCCTTCTCAAGGCGTTCGCGGACCGCAATGCGATTCGCGGCGCGGCGCTGTTCGAGGGTTTGCCCAGGCTTGCCGGAGAAGGCGAGCAGTGCCACCGCGACGATGACCACTGCGAAGAGCAGGACAAATACCCCGAGGAAGCCGAGGAAGCCGTTGGACGTGCGTTGTGTAGATTCGGTCGCCATGTCAGTTGCTCAGTTTCAGCGAGAGGAGGAGACGCGGGTCACGGGTCGGGTAGAGGTACGACTTGCCAAGAACCTTGGTCAGGAAAACCCATCCGAGAATGCCACCGATACCCACGAAGGAGAAGAGATCGAACAAGCTTGGGCGGAAGCCCGTGCGGTGCAAGGCTGGCAGAACGATGACATACATGTCGAGGATCTGCATGCCCAGGATCCACCAGGAAACCCAGAGGATGATCTTGTTCTTCTTGATGAACTGGAAGAGCAGCACCGGGAACGGCAGGAAGAAGCGGCAGACCACCAGCGCCTGGCTGAAGTACCACCAGGTCTCGGTGTTGCGCAGGCGGAAGTAAGAGGTCTCTTCCGGAATATTCGCATACCAAGTCAGCATGTACTGGTCGAAGCCGATATAGGCCCAGAAGATGGTGAAGGCCAAAAGGAACTTACCCATTGTGTGGAAGTGCTCGTCGTTGACCACTTGCAGGTAGCCCTGATTCTTCAGCCAATTGACGATCAGCACAGTCAGCGCCATGCCGCTACCGGCTGCACCAGCGAAGAGGTAGACACCCCACATGGTGGAGAACCAGTGATAGTCCAGACCCATGAGGTAATCGGCCGCGCTGAAGGTGATGCACAGGCCCATCGCAGGGATGCCGCCGACGCCAAGCTTGCGCATGATCAAGGTGTGTCTGGCCGCGCCGTCCTTGTCCTGATCCGTGGAGCGCTTCCAGAGGGAATGCGAGATCCAGCCGAGGAGAACAATATAAACGAACCAGCGAATCCAGAAGAAGGTGTGGTTGAGATAACCGCTCTTGCCGTCAAGGAGCGGATCTTCACCGGGGTGAAGGTTCCACCACTTCCAAACATCATTCGCACAGAAGATGATGAGGGGCAGGAAGAAGAGCAGGGAAATCGGCGTGACCTTGGCGATGTTTTCCATCTGCCGACGAACCGTGACCGACCATTCGGAATCCGTCGCGTGATGAAGACAGGTCCAGAAAAGGCCACCCACGCAAAGCGTGAAGAAATAGAAAGACGAGAACAGCCAGGAATAGGCGAACTGCATGCGCCAGGGTTGATAACAGAGCCCGATGAAGCTCAGCACAATGCCCGCAATTCCCACCGTGAGAAGAATCTTCGGCGCACTACCGGCGCGCTTGATATCATAGGTCTCCACCGCTGGCGGAGTGATTTCGTGGGAATGGTCGCTCATTGCTTGGATTGAAGTTCCTTCTGTTTGGCCGCCGGCAGTTCAGCCACCTTCACGCTCTGGCTCTTTTGCAGAGCCCGGATGTAGGAGATGATGGCCCAACGGTCTTCGACCGCGATGTTCGGGCCGTAGGCACCCATGGTGTTGTGGCCGTTGGTGATCGTGTTGAAGATCTGCCCATCCGGCATGGTCCGAATGCGGTCGTCCTGAAGATTGGCGATGGCCGCGATCCCGAACTGGCTCGTGATCCCATTGGCCAGGCCGACTTTGCCGTGGCAGACCGCGCAGTTGATGTTGAAACGTTCCTGGCCGCGTTTGACCAGCTTCTCAGTCACTTCGATCGGGAAACCGTCGCCGTAGACGTCGCCGAATTTACCCGTGTTGTAGTAGTTCGGCTCGTTGGCGAAACCCTCGGGCTGGATCGTGCCATTCTTGGCCGACGCCTGGAGGAAGAAACCGGGCAGCGTGTAGCCGAGCGGGATCGTGCCGTCGACCGGACGTCGCGCCGCACTGCCGTCCGAATAGAACGTGCTCTCGTGCTGCGGGTCGTAGCGCGGCTGGAGCTTCATGTCCGGAAAGATCTGCAGCGGAGAAAGAGGACTCTTCGTACCGCGGAACCCGGCGAGAACGGCCACCGAAATGGTGCCCAGGATGAAAAGGATGAAGAAGGTGCGAAGCATATCAGTCGTGAATCAGCGTGACGTGCTGGCCGCCGATTTCCTCGAGGAGGGCGCGGGTCTTGGTTTCGGAGAATTTCGGATCGCGCGCTTCGATCACGAGGAAGAAGCCGTCATCGGTCACCCGCGAGAAACGCTCCCAGTTGAAGACCGGGTGATACCACTTGGGGAGTTGGTTCATGATCAGCAGCGAAAACACCGTGGTGAACGCCGAGAAGAGCACCGTGAGCTCGAACATGATCGGGAAGAACGCCGGGATGGTGCGCCAGTCGTACGGCTTGCCATGCACGATGAGCTTATAAAGGCTGAACGACGGAATCATTTCCAGGCAGACCGCCGTCAAGAGACCGGTGGTGCCGCCGATGAACACCGGGGCGCTCAACCAGGACTTGCCGAGGCCCATGGCCTTGTCCATGCCGTGCACCGGGAAGGGCGTGTGCACGTCCCACTTGGAGAAGCCAGAGTCGCGGATTTTTTCCGCGGCATGCATGAGCGCTGCCGCGCTGTCGAATTCGGCGCCGAGGCCGTATACTTTACGATATTCAGCCATGTTAGTGATGCCCCTCCTTGGCGGGCGCGTCGTGCGGTCCAAGGGCGCCCGTGGCCGGGCCGCCGGAGTTCGCGGTGGGACGATAGTGATGCGGATCAGCGTGCGGCGTCACGGCCTTCACTTCGAAGGCGCAGATCATCGGCAGGAAGCGCATGAAGAGCAGGAAGAGAGAGAGGAAGATCCCGAACGTGCCGCAGAAGGTCCAGATCTCGATCCAGGACGGGTGATAGTGATGCCAGGAGCTCGGGAGGAAGTCCTGAGCGAGCGAGGTGGCGATGATGACGAAGCGCTCGTACCACATGCCCGCGTTGACGAACATGCTGGTGATGAACACCACGATGTAGTTGTTCCGCGCCCACTTGCTCCAGAAGATCTGGGGCGAGATGACGTTGCAGAACATCATCGCGTAGTAATACTTGTTGTACCAGCCGCCTTCGTTGAAGCCGAGCGAGGCGCGCTGATGGAAGAAGGTGAACATCTCGAATTTGTTCTGGCCGTAGTAGGCGATGTACAACTCCATGAGGTAGGCGTAACCGACGATCGAACCAGTGAGCAGGATGATCTTGGCCATCTTGTCCACGTGCTGGCGGGTGACCATGTCATCGAGCTGCGGATAAAGCAGACGCGCCGGGAGCATGATGGTGAGCACCATGGCGAAACCACCGAAGATAGCGCCGGCAACGAAGTAGGGCGGGAAGATGGTGGTGTGCCAGCCAGGAAGAATCGAGGTCGCGAAGTCGAAGGACACGACCGAGTGCACGGAGAGCACCAACGGGGTGGAAAGACCAGCGAGGAGCAGATACGCCATTTCATAGTGGCGCCACTGACGGTTCGAACCGCGCCAGCCAAGGGCGAAGACGCCGTAGGCGAACTTCCTCACCCGGGACTTCGCACGATCGCGCAACGAAGCGAGATCGGGGATGAGGCCGGTGTACCAGAAGAGCACGGACACGGTGAAGTAAGTCGACACCGCGAACACGTCCCAGAGGAGCGGCGAACGGAAGTTCGGCCAGATGTCGTAGGAATCCGGAATCGGCGCCAGATACCAGGCCATCCAAACGCGGCCCACGTGAATGCCCGGGAAGATACCCGCGCAAATCACCGCGAAGAGGGTCATCGCCTCGGCTGCACGGTTGATCGAGGTGCGCCACTTCTGGCGGGAGAGGAAGAGAATCGCCGAAATCAGTGTTCCTGCGTGACCGATACCGATCCAGAACACGAAGTTAGTGATGTCCCACGCCCAACCGACGGTCTTGTTTTCTCCCCACACACCGACACCGTTGGAGATTTGATAGCCGATGCAGCAAAGCCCGACCATGGCGAGCAGCGCGCAAGGGAAGAAGGCGAGCCACCACCAAAGGGGCGTGCGCGCTTCGACAATGCTGGCAACGTTTTCCGTGATCCAATGCAGACTACGCTCATTGGTGACCAGCGGAATGCGCTGGACTTCCTTGGGCGTTTCGAGAGTAGCGACAGCTTCCGACATTACGCTTTGGTTTCTTTGGGTTCAGCGGCAGCTTCGTGCTTTTCGCCACCGTGGTGAGATTTCATGGCCGCGCCGATTTTCTCCGCGCCGGGCATCTTGGGATTGGGGTTACGAATGCGCGCCAGGTAAGAGGTGCGCGTCGAAATGTTGAGATACTCGAGCAACCGGTAGTTGCGCTCGCTCTCCTTTAGCTTGGCCACGCTGCTCGCGGGATTGAAGATATCGCCGAAGACGATGGCGTCCGCCGGGCAAACCTGCGCACAAGCCGTGGTGAACGAATCCGCCGGGATGCGATAGTCACTGGAGTCGCGGATCGCCACCTTGGCGGCGATCTTCGCTTCCTGGATGCGCTGGACGCAGAAGGTGCACTTCTCCATGACGCCGCGCATACGCACCGTCACGTTCGGATTCTTCTGCATCTTGAGCGTGTCCTCCATCTTCTTCTCGGAGATGAGGTTCCACTTGTGCAGACCGGTGAACCAGCCACCGTTCTTGCTGCCCATCGCGTCGCGCAGGTTGTAATCGAAGAAATTAAAGCGGCGCACCTTGAACGGGCAGTTGTTCGCGCAGTAACGCGTGCCGATGCAACGATTGTAGGCCATCACGTTCAGGCCTTCCTCGTTGTGCACGGTGGCGTTCACCGGGCACACCGTTTCGCACGGCGCATTCTCGCAGTGCTGACACATGATGGGCTGCGAAACCATCTCCGGATCCGGATCGTTTTTGTCCTCGCTGGCGAAATAACGATCCGTGCGGATCCAGTGCATTTCGCGGCCATTGATAACCTGTTCCTTGCCGACGATCGGAATATTGTTTTCCGCCTGGCAGGCGACCATGCACGCGGAGCAACCGATACAGGAGTTGAGGTCGACGACCATGCCCCAGCCGTGCGGATCCCAGCCGAGGTTGTCTCCTTGCCCGCTCACCAGGGGCTTACCAAACTCCTTGGCCGGGTGCTTCGACAGCTCCGGATTATTCAGCTCAGGATGCGTGTAAATCGACTTGTTCGGCGGGATATGGGCATCCATGCCCATGGTCTTGCTGAACTCCGGATTCTCCTTGTATTCGCTGACCGTGGCTTCACGGGTGAGATCGCCACCGCGACCTTCGAGCGCGTGGTGTTCCTGGGTGATGGCCAGATTGTAGGAGTGGCCGGTCACCCGCAGCTTCGCACCGAGGACGACGTAAGGCTCGCCAGTGGTGCGCAGCGGGTAGGCATTGAATCCCGTGGTCGCACCCACGCGGCCCACCTCCGTCCGCCCGTAGCCGAGCGGAATGGTGATCGAATTGTCGGCGTGGCCCGGGGCGATGAGCGCCGGGATTTCCAACACGCGCTGGTCGAGAATGACCTGCACCATGGCACGCCCGATCCTCGAATCCTCATCTTCGTCGATACCCAGTTTGCGGGCGGTCGCCGGGCTGATCAGCGCGGCGTTGTCCCAGGTGACCTTGGTGATCGGGTCCGGAATTTCCTGGAGCCAGCCGTTGTTGTTGTAACGGCCATCGTCCACCTTCGGGCAGGCAGTGAGGACGACTTCGAAAGTGTCTTCACTCAGTGCCGGGGAACTGAACTTTTCCGTGATGAGCTTGGAGGCCGCGCCGCCGTTGAAGTTCAACGTCGCCGGCTTGATCTCGCTGTCCGCGAGGAAGCCATCATGCAGGAACTTTGCCCACGCAGTGGTGAAATCCGCCGGCTTGGCGATTTCCTTGAAGGTATCCTGAACGAGCTCCGGACCGTGCGGCTTCTCGAGGCCGGCAACCTTCGCAAGGAGGTCGAGTTCACTCCAGGCTCCGAAGAGCGGGAGGATCATCGGCTGCACCGAGACGTAGCTGCCATCGATCGCACGACCGTCACCCCAGAATTCGAGGTAGTGCGCGAGCGGCACGTTCCACTTGGAGAGCTTGGCGGTTTCGTCGATTTCCTGACCGAGGCGAATGACCGTCGGCACGGATTTCTGCAACGTCGCCCAGTCGAGATCGCTCGGGGCGTTGTAAACCGGATTGGGGCCGATGATGAAGAGCGTCTGGACCTTCTTGTCGGCGATGTGTTTCGCCAACTCCGCGATCGAAACCGTGGGAGCCACCGTCGATTTACGACCGACAATCGTTTTTCCGATGTTGCCGAGCGCGGCATTGATCGCCGTGGCGAGCGCCTGCACAGCCGCGGATTGACGCGAACCGGCGATCACAAGGCTCTTGCCCTTGGCGGCGATGAGATCTTCGGCGCAATACTTGATCCATTCCGGATCGATCTTGACCGTCGGGGCCGGGATGGCCTTGACCACGCCCGCGAGCACCGAGTCCGACGTCGCACTGGCCACTGCTGCCGCGATCGCGAGGGCGAACGCACCGACCTGGCTGGCCGGCAAACGGAGGCGATGATCCGACATGCCGCCGGTGATCGTGTAACGATTCTCGACGACGTAGAGCCGGTTCATCTTCGAATCCGGTCCCGTAACGCGGCGACGCGTGGTGAAGCCGCGGATGTCGGTGAGATCGCCATCGGTGCCGAGGAAATCGGAGTCGAGCGAAAGAATGACGTCCGCCTTGCTGAAATCGGCAACAACGTCGGTGCCCTGACCGAAAATGGTCTCGTCCTTCACCGGACCGAGCGCCTCGTAGGTCGCCCACGTGACCTTCGGGAATTTCTGATTGATCAGGCCGATGAGGCGCTGACGGGTCGGCGAATTGTCTTCTTGCAGAAGGAAGGCGAGGCCGGAACCATCACCCGCACCCTTGAGGAGGCCGTCGAGTTCCTTGACGAAAGCGGCCTCGTCCGTAACCGCACCATCCTTAAGGATCTTCTTGGCGCGATCCGGATCATAGAGATCGAGGATCGAAGATTGCGAATGAACATCCGTGCGCCCCTTGCTGATCGCGTGCAGCGGGTTGCCCTCGATCTTGGTCGGGCGGCCGTCGTGCGTAGTAGCCACCAACGGAGCGTAGCCGCGGCGCGTGGGCCGGGCGGTCGTAAAGAAGAGCGGCTTGCCGGGAATCGACCACTCCACACCCTTCGTGAAGGGCACGAGGTGCATGATCGGGCGACGGCAGGCGGTGAGCCCCAAACCGGCGAGCGCCGTGGAGGCGCCCATGAGCTTGAGGAAGTTACGGCGGGAAACATCGCCGCCCTGCATTTCCGATGCGCCTTGCGGGAACTCACGCTCCAGCCAGCCGCGGAACTCGGGCGTATCGGACAATTGGCCGAGGGAACGCCAGTACTTCTTGCCGGTCAACGGCTCAGAGGGATGCTCAAAAATTCGTTTCATCGATGACAGCCGGCGCAGTTTTTATCCGGTGGGTTGATATGCCAGTCGTTCACCAGGGTCGCTCCGATCTCTTCCTGGGTGAGCTTGGCTTTGGGATTGGAGAAGTCGCGACCCTCTTCCTCCGGCGGCTTGCCGAAAGTGGCGACAAACTTCTGCACGTTTTCGTCCTCGGGTTTCCAGTTGAGGTTCGTGATCTGATTCAACGGCCGCAGGGCGTTCTTCGGATCGCGATGACAGTCCAGGCACCAGCCCATCGAGTGCGGCTGATCGTGATAAACGACCGCCATCTCATTGACCTTGCCGTGGCAGCTCACGCAACTGACACCGCGATTCACGTGAGCAGAGTGATTGAAGAAAACGAAGTCCGACGTCTTGTGGATCTGCACCCATTGCATCGGCTTGCCCGTGGCCCACGAATCGCGGATCGGAGCGAGCTTCGGATTATCCCGCTGCACCTGCGAGTGGCAGTTCATGCACACCTGGGTGGTCGGGATGTTCGAGTGAGCGGCCACTTCCACGAAGCTGTGGCAGTAACGGCAATCCATGCCGAGCTGACCAACGTGCACGTCGTGCGGAAAGGGAACGGGCTGTGCCGGCTGATAGCCGACCCGGGTGTATTTGGGCGTGAAGTAATACCACATGCCCAACGAAACGGCGTTTCCGAGCACCAGCACGCAAACGACGATTTTGATGGGCAGGATATTGCTCCAGCGCGGGAAGATGTTCGCCATTGCCTAGAGACTTTCGAAGCTTCGTGGGTTGAATTTTTCAGCGTTTTGCATGCGGCAGGAAAACGGGTGGGCGGGCACTTTGTGGTTTCAAGGGAGGCATTGCAAGCGCAGTTTGTGAAAAATTTCACAAGCACCGCAACCCACCAAGACTCGCTCTGTTTTCTTCAAAAAAGGGCGGCGATTTTTTGGCCGTCCGCAAAGCGATGCAAGATCAAAAAACTGACGATCTGCGTACTCGCACGTGCATCGGGGGACGCGCCGAGGGAGGCCCTTTCTTTCTTCGCGCCGTCCTTACGGGCCGGTCTCGGTAGGGCGGCCATCCTGGTCGCCAGACGCTGGGAAAGGCAGCGAAGATCGCCGCCCTACAAGCCCCTCCTGAAATGACACGCCGCCACCAGGGCGGTGGAGTCATTTCCCCGCCTCCTAATGTCGCGGTCCGCTGGCGATTTGCGGAGGCTGCGCCACCTTGAAATTCCACCGCGACTCCACCTTCCGGCCCGCGATCTTTGCCGTGAGAATGGCCGTGTATTCGCCCGGGACGAGACCGTGGGCCTGATAGGTCAAAACCTTCGCCTGCGAATCGAATCGCGGTGCCACCGCGCCGATACCACTGAGACGCAAGCCGACGCTGCCGCCGTCGATGGCGCCCAGACGCGTGAGGTCGGCTTTGATGAGTGGATTGGCGTCGGCAATCGTCGCGTCATTAGCCGGCTGCGCGTGAATATCCCGGGCGGTAAATTCCTCTGCCGCGGCGGCTCGGGAACTGGCCACCGCCCCTCCGCCGAAATTCGTCGCCGAGGCGAAGATCTTCGGCTGGTTACCTTGAATGAGGTAGCGCCCCAAAGCATTGGCCGGGGTGCCGGCGCCGATCTTTTCGCCATTCACGGTAAAGAGCATTTCGTAGCCGGCCTTGGCGGCGACTTCCCGCACGTGATCGTTGGCCGCGCCGTAGGGCAAGGCGAGTGCGTTGACCTTGATGCCGAGGTGGTCTTCCAAGGCCGTGCGCGAACCGTGAAGTTCATTCCAAAGCCACTGGTCGTAAGCGGTTTCGGTCATGCCGGCCTTTTTCCGTCGCAGGTCGGCGTGCGAGACAGTCTCACTCTCGATGGCCACACCGGCGTCGCGCATCTCAGTGAGTTGGTCCCACGACAAGGAACCGCCGCCGGCCTTGGGCCCACCGCGCACGTAATCCGTGTAAACGAAGAGAGTGAACGGATAGCCGAATTTCTTCAGGATGGGCCAGGCGACGCTGTAGGCGCTGCTATAACCGTCATCGATGGTGATGAGCGCACTCCGCTTCGGAATGCTCTTTTGGCCCTGTCGCCAGGCTTGGAAATCCTCCAACGAGATGACGGTGACGCCCTGGTCCTTCAGCGCCTGCATTTGTCCCTCGAATTCGGCGGGCGTGATTTCCGTGTCCGGCCGCTTCACCTTGTCGACGAAACGCTGATATCCGAGGACGATCACCTGAGCGGTACGATCGATCTTCGGCTCAACTGGTCCTTCGGCCACGGGTTCGGGTGCGCTGACCGGGGTCGGCGCTGCCGCTGGACTGGCCTGCGCCGGCGAGGGCGTGGGCGGCGAAACCAGCGTCCGGAAATAGGCCGAATAGGGCATCTTATGGCACGCCGGACACGACACCACCGCCAGGATCACAAAAAGGCGGAGCAATTTCATTGGCATCTCCTATCTTGGGCAGGTAGAGCCGGACATACGGATCCGCCTGCGGACCGGACCCGCGGTCATCAACTAAAGATTCGGAGCCCCGGCCTTCCGTGGCTCCACGGTTTCTGCGAAAGATACACTGAAAATTGATCAATGTCCCGCAACGGAATCTCGCCCTCGGCGGTTTGAATCCCTATCCTCTCACCCTTTCCCATGCCTCGTAACCCCCTTTCCTCTCTGATCGTCGCCAGTCTCACCCTGGCCGGCGCGGCCTGGTCGCTGCACGCCGCGGACGCCTCCGCTTTCACGCCCAAGGCCGAACACATCATCCTCGTCATCTGGGACGGTATGCGGCCGGATTTCATCAACGCGCAGAATACGCCGAATCTCCAATCACTGGTCCAGCACGGCACGTTCTTCGCCAACAACCATTCCTTCTGGCCAACGACCACTGAAGTGAACGGCACCGTGCTGGCCACGGGGGCCTTCCCTGCGCGCAGCCATGTCGTGGCGAATTCGGAATATCGTCCGGAGATCAATCCGCGCGGACCCGTGCACACCGAAGACGCCGAGGTGATGCGCAAGGGCGACGAAGTGAGCGGAGGCAAATATCTGGGCGTGGCCACGGTGGTGGAGACGGTGCGCAAGGCAGGACTCCCGGCCGTGGTGGCTGGGACCAAGCCGGTGGCGCTGATCCAGGATCGCGCGCCCGAACGCCCGGCCACGCCGTTCTCGGCGACGCTCTTCGCCGGCAAGATTTACCCCAACGCACTGCTCGCTTCGATCACCGCCGCACTCGGGCCGATGCCACCATACAAGCCGGACATGAACAAACCGGCCCCGAACACCGCGGGGAATCAATGGACCACGCGCGCCTTGCTCGAGCATCTCTGGCACGATGGCGTGCCGCGCTATTCGGTGCTTTGGCTGAGCGATCCTGACTTCCCGCAACACCTCACCTCACCCGGCGCCCCGGCCGCGCTGGCGGGCATTCACGATAGCGACACGAATCTCGGGTTGGTCATCGCCGAGTTGCAAAAGCGTGGCGAGCTCCAGAAGACGGATATCTTCGTGGTCAGCGATCACGGGTTCAGCACCATCGAACGCAGCGTGGACCCGGTGAAGTATTATGGAGAGCACGGAGTGACCGTTTCGAAGCAATTCAACTCGCCGCCGGCCAATGGACAGGTGATGTCGGTGAGCGTGGGCGGCGCGACCGGCCTCTATGTCATTGGTCACGATGCGGGCGTGACCGGCCAGTTGGTCGAACTCCTGCAGAGGAGCGATTTCGCGGGACCGATTTTCACCCGCGGCACGCTGCCCGGCACCTTCGCCATCAGCGCGGCGCATCTCGACAGCCCGGAGGCGCCCGACATCGTATTCAGCTTCCGCTGGAGCGCGGGGAACAACGCGGTGGGCACGCCGGGCTTGATCCTCGCGGAAGGCAAAGCCGGCAACGGGATGCACGGCAGCCTGAGCAAATTCGATATCCACAACACGCTCGTCGCGGGCGGACCGGATATCCGCATCGGTTATCGCGACGAATTTCCCACGGGTAATATCGATGTGGCGCCGACGATCCTCCACCTGCTCGGGCTCAAGTCGCCGAACGGCACGGATGGCCGCGTGCTCAACGAAGCTTTCACCGGCGCTCCGGAGCCAAAGGAAAAGCCGGTGACCAAGCGCATTGAAACGCTGCGCGACTTCACGACCGGCGTCATCTTCAAGGACGCGCACAAGTGGCAGCAATACCTGCAGACGACGACCTTCGACGGCCGGACCTACTTCGACGAAGGCAACGCCAGCGGACAGTAAGCCATTTCAGCCCCGCCCGCGCCGTCTCTCGCGCCACGCGGCGAGGCCACTCTCGGCCATGCGTAGCTCTTTGAGCGCGGGATAATTTCCGCTGATCGTCAACCGCGGCAGGCGGTCCATCTGTGCCGCGTTCTCCCGCGTGAGATTACCGGGACGCGTCGTCAACATCGTCGCGAAACCGCTCGCCCGCACGAGGGCGAACTCGCGTTCATTGACGACCTTGGCACCACCGAAGGGATAGGCGAAGTGTCGCACCTCGCGCCCAAGCTGCGTCGCGAGAACGCGCCGCGCGCCATCGACTTCCGCGACCAGTTCCGCATCGGTCAGGCGGTTCAGGCTGTGATGCCCCGCGGTGTGTGCGCCAATGGTCACCAGTGGATCCGTGGCAAACGCGCGCAATTCCTCCCACGTCAGGCACAGCTTCCGCGTGAGAGCGCAAGGATCGAGACCCGCGGCCTCGCCAATGACGCGGAGCAGCGCGTCGCGCTCCGCACCGAGACCACGCACCAATCGCGTGATCTCCTCCAGCACGCGGTCGCACTCACCCGCCGTGGCAGCGACAAAATGATGCTCCGCACCTTTCCACGAGAATTGCAGCGGCTTTCCCGCGTGCAAGATTTCCTCGATCCAGTACCACCAAACACTCGCGTTGCCCGCCATGAAACCGTTCGTAACGTTGACCGTGAAGGGCGCGCCGAATTCGCGGAAGATGGGCAGGGCCAGCGTCGCGTTATCGCGATAGCCATCGTCGAAGGTGAAGCAGACGAAGCGCGGACCATGCGGTCTGGCGAGGCGCGCGGGGATCTCATCCTGCGCGACGACTTCGAGACCATTTTGTCGCACGTACCCGAGCATCGCCCGCAGGTCTTTCGGCGTGACTTCCAGCGCGCGATTCGATGGCAACGGCGAGCGTTCCGCGTCGGGCACGACACGATGCAACGTGACGATGAAACCGAGACCACCCAGCACCGGTCGCGCCAGCGTCGCTGCAGCCAGCAGCGCCGAATCGCGAAGGCGCCGCGCGATCATAACCCGAGCAGCGTGACCTCGCTGTAAAGATTGTCGATCTGCTCCGGGCGCAACGTCTTCGACCGAAACAACGCCACCTGGGCGAGGCGTGTTTCCCGGCTGTAGACCGGCAATGGCCCTGCGAAAAGTCGCGCGTCGATCGCCAGAAGCGCGGTGCGGTTTTTCAATCCCATGCGCCAACGAATGTGGCCGAGGCATTCCCGGAAGAGCTCGCGATTGCTGATGTGATGGATGCGCGAGAAATGCGCCCGCCGGCCTTTGGTCACCGTGAAGACCACGTGACACTTTGCTCCGCGATGGGTAATGAGCATTTGCTCGCATTCGGTCGCGCGCAGGTGGACGAAAAATTCGCGCTGCACGCCCCGGAGTTCGGTGGCGATGACCTCCGGATTCATGGTGATGCGCCCCGCAAACCAACCTCCCGGCTTCCAGATCGACGGCAGTGGCAGCAGCACGATCCACTTCGTCTCCAGGTTTTCAAACCCGAAACGGCGATAGAGCGGGTCGATCGAAGGAATCGCCGTATGACAGGTCAGCGTGCGATCTTCGATGCCCATCACCGCCTTGAAGAGTTGCAGTGAGTGATTGCGATACTCGGGCAGCGTCACCCAACTGGTGAGGTTGGCAAATTTCTCGACGCGCCCGTCGATCGTGCGCTCGTAAAGGATCGTGCCGAAAAAGCCGACGACGCGATCACCGTCCTTGAGAACAAAGCCGCGCATGTCCTCCTCACAGGACCAGGAGTAGTGAAACAGCCGGCGCCATTGCTCCGGCGGAATTGGCGGATTACGGAAGACGTCGAAGAGCGGCAGAACGGACTCGAAGCTCTCCGGCGTCGCGATTTCAACGTGGATCATGACGCGCCATGTGCTGCCAGTGCCCGGCGGATCGCGGCCACGCTCTGCATCTGCATGAATTCATCCGGCGAGAAGCGCTGGCCGAAGGATTGTTCCAGCGAGAGCACCAGGTTGAGGTGCGCCACCGAATCCCAAGCCGCGGTGTTTTCCATCGACGTCTCCTCGTTCAAGGTGCCCACGTCGACACCCAGGGTATCTGCAAGAATTTGGAGGAGCTTGTCATTCATGAAAGTGGGCCTCGATATACGAGGGTGAGGGCAGAGCATCCGACAGACTTTTGCGCCAGTGGTTTCCGCCACAGTCGATAAACGCGTGTTGGGAATAGAAGTCTCGGACAAGTGCGTTCTTCGCGGTAGGCAAGTACTCGCCCACGAGTTCGCTGCCGCCCTTCGTCTTCACCAACGCGGCCAGTCGCGCCAGCAATGCGGTCTCGACACCGCGGCCAATCACCCGGCAACTGAGCAGAAACGTGTCGATGGCCCACTCCCCTTCCATCGGCCGCGCAATGGCCACGCCGACCAACCCGTGATCCCCAAACCGATCCGCCAGCCGCAGCCACAAGGCCACGCCGCCACTGTCGATCATCTCGGAAATCTGCGCCGCGGTGTGACGACGCGTCGTGAGGTTGAATTGATTTGTCTTCGCGAGTAGCTGCGCCACCCGCGGCAAGGTGTCCGCCCCGACCGCGCCGATCGTCGCCACCATTTGCAAGCCGGCAAGAAATTCCTCCGGCGAGGCCGCGGCGCGGCTCGCTTCAGCGCGTGCCTGCGCTTGCTGATACATACTGGCCCGCTGCTGATCCTCGGCGGAAATCGTCAATTGATCAAAGGCCTCACTTTCCGCGAGCGCGGCGACGTATTGCAGCGGATCGGCCGGCACATCCAACACCCGCACCTCGGGCAGAGCCACGCGCACTTCCTCCCGCTCGAAAGGATTGTCATCGAACAACACCAGCGCATCGAGACCCAAGTTCAGGGCGGCGGCGATCTCGCGGAGATTGGCGCTCTTTTCCTGCCAGTTGATGCGCATGACCGCGAAGTCCTCGCGATGCAGGATGCTATCCGTGTGCTGATCGAGCACCGCCAGCACGTCGGCTTCTTCGTTCTTGCTTGCCAGGGCCAGCAACACCCCGCGCTCCTTCAAAGTGCGCAGGTGCTTTTGAAAGTGCTTGAAGACATTCCCCGGGTATTCATCGCCCAGCGCGATTCCACCCAAGCCCTCCTCACCGACCACGCCGCCCCACAAGGTATTGTCTGCATCGAGCACGAGGCATTTCGCCGGCGAGACAAAGGCCGCGCGTAACGTGCGAGCCAGCGCACCGCTCGTCGCAATCTGCGCGGACACGCTCCATGGCTGCCGCGCCAGGGCAAACATGCGCGCATCGTACCAGCCGCGCAGGCCATGCTCCGCGACCACACGCGCGTAGTCGAAAACGAATGCCCCCGGCACCGCGCGGCAAGCTGCCGCGAGCGCGACATTGGCTTTCTCCACGGCGGACACCTGCGAGGATTCCAACATCGCATCCCCCACCCCGGCCGTCAGCCGTTCCGGTTGGGCAAAATTTGCGATCAAAAGCGCGGCTGTCGTCCGTTCACGCAAGCTACGGAGCAGATCGCGCAAACGGGCGACCACGACGTCGAGCGACACGGTTTGTTCAGAGAATTCCGGCGCCAGTTCCTCCAGGCGGGCAAGGACCACGATGGCTTCCGAATTCTGTGCGTAGAGCGGACCGTCCGCCGCGAGCGCCGTGACTTCCAATTGGCCGAAGGGCGCGAACCAGCACGTCATCTGCAGCCCGCGCCGCGCACCTTCCACGATGAGAAAAGGCTGCAGCAATTGCGCCGACACGGTGGACAACACCGCCACCCGTAATGGACGCAAGTTTGGAACCTCACCGGCCTGCACCCGGCGTGAGGCCTGCAAGTAGGCCGCCGGCGTCGGCGCAAGATTTTGCGTAATGGAAGGAGCCGCTGTCATGCTTCGGCCAGTTTCCGGGAAGCATTCGTTTCCACCGCCCTCACCACGGCGCGCGAGACCGCGTCCGGATGAATGGCGTGCAAACATTTCAATTCAAAAGGGCACGGCGTGGTCAGCCAGCACGGCGCGCAATCGACCGGCGTGAAGAAGCGATGCGCAAACGGGTAATCGAACCCATCGGGCGCTTCGTAACCACCGAAGAGCACCACGCTGGGAATTTTGTAGGCATTGGCGATGTGCATTCCGCCCGAAACCGGCCCAACGAACACCGCCGCCTGGGAAATCATCCAGATGAAATCCTGCATCGTCGTCTCCCCGGCGAACGAATGGAAACGCGGGCCGAATTGCTGCTGGGGAAACATCGACTGCGTGCCGACTTCGATGACGTGGTAGCGCTCGACCAGCATCTCGACCAACCGGGTCCACGAGGCGAAAGGCCACTGCTTGTTCGGCGTCCATCGACTGGCCTGCGGCTGAATGAGGATGCGCGGCTCCGGCACCTCCGCAATGCGCGCCTGGATGGACCCCGAAGGATCGATGATCGGCGGTTCCAAATGGCTGGCGGACAAGTTCAGGCCCACGCATTCCGCCATCAACGTCACCAACGGCCGTGGCGGAGGCAGCACGAGATTGTATTGCAGATAAATCGCATTCGCCGCTGCGGCAGGAGTGAAGCGTTCGACCGCGGAGAGATGCGGATTGCGCGCGAAGACCTCCTGATGACGGCTGAGAAAAGTGATGTGGCAATCAGGATTGAGCCGCCGGATCTCGCGAAAGATCGGCGTACACATCAGTTCATCGCCGATGCCGCCGCCGTGCGAACAGAGCCGCAAGCGGGCACGTTGCCAGGGCTTCTCGAACGGCCACGGCCACCGCCAGTTGACCGTCCCCCGGGCTCCACGAAAAATCATCCAGCGACGAATGAGATTCTCGGCCCGTTGCCGCTGCCACCCAAGGGAGGCAATCAGGTGCGCGAAGGGATTCTCGTCAGCCATGGAAAGACGGGGGCAAAAGAGGCCGGACGTGCATAAATCGAACTTAAAGATGCGGCGAGTTTTCGACAAGAGTGCGCATGCCGCCAAAAGCAAACTTGGGGCGTCGCTTCTCCAGACCACGCTTCATGTATGGGGTTTCGCGTTCCCGGAGCGGGCACGGCGCCGCGATTCCAAGATGACTCCCCATGCCTTCGACATCGCGATTTCCGCCCGCAACCAGATCGGAGCGGGGGCCAGATATCGCGTCAGTCCGTAAACCAATGCGTTCCACAAAAACTGCCGCCAATAATAGCGCGACACGCCTAGGATGAGATGGTCGCGGATGACCTGGTTGAGCCGCACCTCGGTCATGCCATCGCCACAAAACCATTTTCGCACATAAGCTTCGGTCATCCGACGTGCCGGAATGTGATGATAGGTAATGGCTTGCGGTAAATAGCATCCCTGGCCTCCTCTATGCCGCACTCGCCTGATCAGGTCGTTCTCTTCGCCGCCCACGGTGCCCGAACCTTGCCGCCCCAGGTCGGTATCGAACCGTAGGCCCTCGATCGCCGAACGGCGAATGAGCATATTCCCGCCGCCCAAAGCGTACGGCAGGACGCGCTCCTCGTCACTAAAATGAAGATAAGCGACCACTGGCGCCAAAACTCCGTTCGCGTGAGCGGCGAACCAGGAAGGCGGGTCGCAGTCGAAATATAACCGAATCGCACCGCCGAAAAAGCCGAACTCTTTCAACCGGTCGGTCGCGTCCCAGTACGCGGTCAGCCAGTTTTCGTGAAGCTCCATGTCGTCGTCAGTAAATAACAGGAGCGGGGCTTCGGTTTCCTCGAGAGCCCGATTCAGAGCGAAGCTCTTACCTTGTGTCTTTTCCAGGAAATAACGCGAGGGAAACGACAGCGGCGCCTCCCGGCATACCTCAGGCGTGTGATCCGAAGAGTTATTGTCGACGACAATCAATTCCACCTCAACACCCTGAGGAAGATTACACCGCGCCAGGGATTGCAAGGTCCGTCGCAGACTTTCCGCCCGATTATAGGTGCAAAGAATAATAGAGATATCCATGGGTCGGTCGGTGGCCGGCATCCCTGGCACTTTCGTTAGGCGATCGACCGCAATCTTGCGCCTTGGGGTGTAGAGATCACTTCGGTTCGTTTGACGAAGATCATGGTTAGCGGCGTCCGACAGAACGGAGCGTACCCTTTTTCCCCAAGAAAGATAGCGAGTTCGGACTGCGGGAGCTGATCCAAGGTCAGCAACGACGCATCTTCGATAAGAATGATCGTCGGCTGGTATTTCTCCCAGTCATTGGATCTGAGCACATTGAACTCATGTCCCTCCACGTCGATGCTCAACATATCGATACGCTGGCCGGGCGGCAGATGTTCAGCCAGGATGTCTTTCAGCAAACGCGCCTGGACGTTTTTTTTACCCAAGTACTTAAATTTGAAATCGGATTTGGGCCCATCGTGATAAGACATGCGCTGCTCGACGACTTCGTCGGAAAGCGTATTGATTCCTCCGCCCTCGAACTGGTGATAAGCCAATGTCTGTTCCACATCCGAGACGGCCACTTCGAGGTTAATGTCGCGTGGGCGAATCTCGTTGAATTTAGCCATGATTCCCGGCAACGGATCGATGTTAATCCCGCGCCAGCCCTTTCGATAGAGCAGATAGGTATTGGAATACGCGCGCGGATGGTGCGCGCCGACATCGACATAAAATCCTTCCGGCTGGCGATGGAAAATACGTGCGAGGATCATGTCCTCCCCTTCCTGCGCAAAGACTTCAACCGCGTCAGGCTGCAACTTCCGCGGTCCGCGCAATTGTGCCTTGATCGACTCCGGAATCATTCGTTTCAACAACTTAAACATCGAAGGAATTTTCTAGTTAACTAACACGAGCGGACGGATTGAGTTCCCATTGGGTTCGCAGCAGGCATGCCGCGGCATTGCCCAATTGGCGGCCATTGCCGAAAAAGTCTCCGGCCTGAATCTCGAAATGCATCGCCGACGGAACGTGATCGGCGCCCGCCTCGTTGACCAGGGCAGCCAATTCGACGGAGTAGCGGCCGGGAGTCAGAGAAAAATTAGCGGGCAACGTCAGTTCCAAGGAGCCGTTTTTTGGAAAAGGACCGGACAATCCTCCCGTCAGCGAGTCCAGGGAAAGCAAACGGAACTGCTGGGCGTCGTAAATATTCACGAAGAAACGCGCGGGCACGTTATCGGTATTCCCCTCGTAACTCAGCCGGACGCGCAAGCCGCCTCCCGCCACCACTGACTTGGAGCCGTCCAAGGACATGATCTGCAGATCCGTAAAGCGCACTTCGCCGGTCCCGCGAACGTCGCCGCGCTTGAACTGGCCTCCCTGCGCCCCCGGTAGGGCATCCCGCAGATAGATATTCGCTACTTCGTCGATGGGCCCGGTGGCGGCCACTTTACCGCGCTCGAGATAGATCCCCTTGCTGCAGAGCGCGCTCACTGCCGCCATGTTATGGCTGACAAACAACACCGTCCGCCCAGCGCGCGCGACTTCGCTCATCCGGCCGAGGCACTTCTTCTGGAACGCCGCATCTCCCACCGCGAGCACTTCGTCGATAATCAAGATCTCCGGATCGAGGTGAGCCGCGACGGCAAAGGCCAGCCGCGTGGTCATGCCGCTGGAATAATGCTTCACCGGCGTATCGAGGAACGAATCCATTTCCGCAAAAGCGGCGATCTCATCGAACTTCCGCAGGATCTCCGCGCGGGTCATGCCGAGGATCGCGCCGTTGAGAAAGGTATTCTCGCGTCCCGTCAGCTCCGGGTGAAATCCGGTGCCCACCTCAAGCAGACTGGCGATGCGCCCTTGGATGCGAATCTCGCCCTCCGTCGGTTCGGTGATCTGGCTGAGAATCTTCAGCAGCGTCGACTTGCCCGCGCCATTGCGGCCGATGATGCCTACGCAATCGCCCTGCTCCACGTCGAAGCTCACATCACGTAACGCCCAGAATTTCTCGACCTGTTTCTTTTTCCCACGAAACAACGCCGTGAGCTGGTCGCGCAGCGTATCGTGCATCTGCGCGCCGAGCTTATACTCCTTGCCGAGCTGTCGAACGGAAATAACAGCCATCGTCAGATAATATCGGCGAAGGTTTTTTCGGTGTTGCGGAAATACATCATCCCGGTCACCAGCAGGACGAATCCGACTCCCAGGCTGAGGAAAAAACCCGGCCAGTAAGGCTCAAACTTCGGCCCGAGCACGCTCCAGCGGAAGCCATCAATCACGGCGACCATGGGATTCAGGCAATACCACATGCGCCAGCGTTCCGGTACGATATCCATCCACAGAAAGGGCACGGGGGTGACATACATGCCCAACCGTGTGATGAAAGGCACGATGTAGCGGATGTCGCGATACTTCACATTCAAGGCGCTGAACCACGCGCCCGCCGCGAAACTCACCAGGAAGGTCAGCAACAAAAACACCGGCAGGAGCAGGAGCAGTGGCTGTACTGGCACGTGGTAAATCGCCATGAAAATCAAGAGCAGCACGAAGGAGATCGCCGCCTCGACAAAGCCGCTGCTCACCACGCTCGCCGGGATGATGAGCCGCGGAAAATAAACGCGAGAGATGATGCGCGCAGAGGCCACCATCGAGTTGCTGCTCTCCGAGAGCGTATTGGAAAAGAACTGCCACGGCACCAGCGCGGCAAAGGTGATCACCGCGTAGGGCGCGCCGTGCGTGGGAAATTTCGCCACGCTGCCGAAGAGGACGGTGAAGACGACCACCATGAGGACGGGCTGCAGGATCACCCAAGTGACGCCGAGATAGGTCTGCTTGTAGCGCAGCAGGATGTCGCGCCAGGCGAGGAAACCAAATAACTCGCGGTAGCGCCACAGCTCGCCGAAATTGATGGTGATGAATCCGCGTTGCGGACGGATGATGCGCTCAGGCACCGGGCCTTGATCAACAGACATGGAAAAAACGTGCAGTAAAACTGCGTAAATCGATCATGGGGGCGAGACGCTTAGCTGTTCGGCACGACCAGCGGCAAGATTATTTGCCGGGGCGGTGGAAGATAGAGGTTTGCGTCCGATGACGATCGTCGACAACCCACTGATCGGCAGGATTCCATCAAGGACGCGGAAGATCGGCGTGAGGATGCCGTAGAGCCGCAGCTGCCAGGGTTTGAGCGCTTTCTGGCCGCCGATTGTGTTCGCGACATACCACGCCCACACGCCGACTTTATTGAAAAAAAACTGCTTCTCCACCTCCAGCCCGGCCGCGCGCATTTTGTCTTCCAGCTCGCCTTTCGAGTAGCGCCGGAAATGCCCGAGCGCCCGGTCGAACTCGCTATAGAGCTTCATATTGTAAGGCACGAGCACCACGATGCGGCACCCGGCCGGAACGGTATCGAAAAGATTGCGCAATACCGCGCGATCGTCCTCGATATGTTCCAGCACATTCAGGAAGACAACGCTGTCGGGCGCAAAGCCGCGCAGTTGCTCGTAATCCTCGCGCTGCGCCATATCGAGCTTGCCGATCTGCAGATTCTTCTGCGTCGACCAGCGGGCCTTCAGCTCGGTGAGATAGTCGATCCGATAATCCGTGAGCAGGACCTGCTCATGCAAGCGGATGTGCTTGCTGAGGTTTCCGCGGCCCACGCCGAGTTCCGCCACCCGCTGACCAAGCCATGGCTTCACGCTTTCGTACATCCACAGGTTGAACTGCGGCGCCTGTTCCAGCGCATCGAGCGTCACCTTGCCCGCGTCAGAATAGTTGCTGGAGAACCGGTACTTGATGATGAACCACAGCGCCGCCATGCCATCGCGCCAGGTGATCTTTTTGCCTTCCTCGTAGCTGCGCCCGTTGTAGCTAATCGGCACCTCGTACATCCGAAGGCGATTGCGGGCCACCTTGGCGGCGATCTCGGGTTCGATGCCGAAACGATTCGACTCCAGCGGAATCATCCGCAGCGCGGCAGCAGTGAACGACTTGTAGCAGGTCTCCATGTCGGTGAAGTTCGTGTCGTTCAGCATGTTCGAGAGCAGGGTCAGGAACTGGTTCGCCTGCGTGTGCCAGAAATAGAGCACCTTGCGCTCTTCGCCGGTGAAACGGCTGCCGAAAACCACGTCCGCCTTGCCCTCAATGATCGGCCGCAACATGCGCGGGTAATCCTGCGGCTCGTACTCCAGGTCGGCATCCTGGAAAATCACCAGGTCGCCGGACATTTCCTGAATCGCCCGGCGCAACGCCGCGCCTTTGCCCATGTTTTGCGGCTGCTGGAAGATGCGTACCTCGGGGTGATCGGCGGCTAATTTCTGGGCAACGTGCCAGGTGGCGTCTTTCGAGCCGTCATCCACCACGATGACTTCACGCGTCAGGTCACCCGGCAATTTTGCCGCGAGGATCGCCTGCATGCAGACAGCCAGCGTCTCTTCCTCGTTGTAGGCGGCCACGAGGATGGAAAGTTTTTGGAATACAGGCGTAGGAGACATCGCGCGAGATAAGGACAATGTGCGAAACTATAACCGTCGGTGAAAATCAATTGTTGGACCGAATCATGTAAAGCTTTGCTCTCTCCAGACGGAGTTCACCGCCGCGGTAGAGATCGGCTTGGGCGAGAGGGAAAAAGAAATCCGGATGCGCCGCCGTGACCCGCTGGAGCTGGTCATGATGCTCACGGCGATGCTCGCCGGACACCGAATCGTCGAGAATGAGGAAACGAATCTTGCCCGTGGTGAGGAATTTGAAGACTTCGTCGTCCTTATCGAAGGCCGGCGAGTATCCGCTGCCGCTCCACGTGCTGCTGGCCAGCGATTTACTCGCCCGCTGGATGATGTGGCCGGGGCGCTTTTCGTGGAGCGCCACTTCGGCAATGAACATTCCCTCGCCCGTGGCATCGGAGGAAACCAGGGCTTCGTCATCCGGTTTGGCGTCGGCCAGCATGATTTGCGCAAGCGGACCGAAACCGAAGGCCCCCTTCGAGGTGATCGGGAAAAATTTCCAGGCCGTCCCCGCGAGGATGAGCGTCGCAAAAATGGCGACCCGCCAGCAGGCGCCCAACCGTTTTGCGATGAAATCGAAGCCCGCGGCAGCAAACATCAATCCCGCCGGCAGAATGGGAATGAGATGCCGCGCCTCGAGCCCCACCGGTGCGATGGATTGGAAAATCAGCACGGCCAGGATCAAGGCTCCGGCCGCCGCCCATCGTCCCGGATGCTTGGAGCCGCCTCCCAACCGGGCAATGACCCCGATCGCGAAGAGCACCATCAGGACCACGCCGAGCGAGAGCGCAAACTTCTGGGCGTAGTATGGGATCGCCTGCGCGGTGAAGCTCCACGAAGGATTAGGCTGCAACCAGCCGCCCTTGCCCAGATTCCGCGTTGCCCACGTCCACGGACCGGCCACGACCGCGACGATCAGCACCGCACCCCAAAGCGCGGGGCGCTTCAGCAGCGTAAATCGGCGGGTGAATACCAAAGCGAGCGGCGCCGCCAGCGCCAGCGCCAGACCGGTACCCTTGGTGAGAATGGCCAGCGAAGCGAGGATGCCGAACCAGATCGCATCGGAGCGCTTTTGACGGTCCAGGAAATTGCCGAAGGCCATCGTCGCGCCAAACATGAGCACGGCACTGAGCGTTTCCGCCATGACCATGCCGTAGTAGCTGCGGACGAGCGGCAGCGAGATCAAGACCGCGCCGGCAACCGCGGCGACGACGACGCCCACCTCGTCGCGCAGAAAGCGATAGAGCAGCCACGCGAGAATGCCGGCCAAGGTACAAAGCAAAAACAAAAGCGAGCTCCGCGATACTCCGAAGGGGAAAGTCCACGCGGATTGAACCAGGTAGAAAAAGGGCGGCCAGACGCCGAGGCCGATCTTCGGATAGTGCGTATAGTAGCGGTCGGCGAATTCCTTGCCCACGCGAATGGGCGAGCCGTGGAAACCGCTCGCCGCGTAGTGCCCGGCTTCGATGACCGCGTCGTGAATGAACAGGCCGGTCACGACATGCGCGGCCTCGTCGGGATGGCCGCCGAATTCGCTTTTATAGGCATCGAATTTCCACTGCCAGAAATAGGCAACGTCGAAGACGAGGACGAAGATGATGAGACTGATGACCCAGGGTGGGGCTTTCTTTTGCATGATGGGAAGTCTGCCTTTAGCTCATCGGCGTCGGCGCGAAACGCGCGAAAACCGCTTTGTGCTGCGATTTACTGCCGGGCTCGGGGCGGCATTCCGTGACACGCCAACCCTTGCCAGTAAAGAAATAGTCGATGCGCAGCCACGGCCCGAAAAAGGAAATGGGGTTATGCGTGGAACCCGGAAAGGTCAAGCCCCAGCCGCGGCCGGCGTGCGCAAAGCAGTCGGTCATCTCACCGGCAAAGATGTGGTAGATGTAGCCGTGATCGGGCGTATTGAAATCGCCGCCGACAATCATCGGCTCCTTTTCCTCCGCGAGTACTTTGGCCAGCGCCCGGGCCAGGCCCAGACGTTCGTGGACCCAATCGCGGAAGTCGCCGTA
>Ga0207667_10000966_pt1 | contig 36624 bp, 39 predicted proteins | sample KBSCornC52_FD_184301 | JGI IMG/M metagenome (GOLD analysis project Ga0207667, IMG submission 184301) | Corn rhizosphere microbial communities from Kellogg Biological Station, Michigan, USA - KBS Corn C5-2 (SPAdes) (version 2) | ecosystem: Host-associated > Plants > Roots > Rhizosphere > Soil ...
AGTGGCACGCAGGTCGCGGATGTCAATCGTCTCGTGAAGCAGTTCGACGGTGCCAAGCAGATGATGAAGCAGTTCGGCGGCAAGAAGGGGCGCATGCCGCGCCTTCCGGCCGGTATGCTGGGCCGCTAGGAGACTGTCGGACCTGGGCCATTGCCGGATTCGGAGTCGATTCTTGATCGAAGACGAGGCGCGAAGAGGGAGCGAAGCCAGAGCTTCGTGACCGATGAGCAACGAAGTATTCGACAAGAAGCGGCCCGAAGACGGTGATGTGCTCGGGTCCGGCAGCCTCCTCAAGAGACGACCTCAACCAAAAGAAACACAGGACAACATGGTACGTATCAGACTCCGCCGCATGGGCGCCAAGAAACAACCGACCTATCGTTTCGTCGTGGCCGACGGCCGCTCGCCGCGCGACGGCAAGTTCATCGAGATCCTCGGTCACTACAATCCGCGTACCGAGCCTCGCACGATCGAGGTCGACGACGTCAAAGCCAAGGAATGGCTCGCCAAGGGCGCCCAGCCCAGCGAGACCGTCCGCCGCCTGTTCGCCGAGAAGGGCATCATGGAACGCGGCGTCGTCTCCACGGTGAAGCGCGCGCCGAAGAACAAAAAGGACTCGTAATGAGCGCGTTCGATGACGAGTTCGGCCTCTTCGGCGACGAAGGGGGCGAAGCGGAGCGCACCTCGACTCTCGGCGCGCGCAAGATCTCGTCCAAGAACGACGCCGGCAGCGGCGTGGAATCCGAATCGGCGCCGCGTCGCAGCGGCACCGGTCCTCGTCCCCCGCGTCCGAGCGCCGGCGGCGGAGGCGGCCGGCGCAACGATCGCGATCGCGACCATCGCGAATCGCATCTGCCGGCCGACCCGGTCGCGTCGGCGAAGCGCGCCAGCGGCGTCCTCGAGTTCTTGGCCAAGAAGCTCGTCTCCAAGCCGGACGAGGTCAAGGTCGACCTGTTCGCCGACGAGGACGGGCGTCCGGTCGTCGAACTGGTCGTCGACCCCGACGATCTCGGCAAGGTGATCGGCCGGAGCGGACGCGTCGCGCAGGCGCTGCGCACGATCGTCCGGGCCACCGCCGAGCAGCGGATCGCGGTCGACATCCTCGACAGCGAAGAGGCGGCCGAGACCGGCGACGAGGACGGCGACGAAGCCGAGACCGATGGCTGATCTGCCGGTCGGCCGGCTCGTCGGCCTGTTCGGCATACGCGGCGAACTCAAGTGCGATCCGTCGGGTGCGGGTCGCACGCTTTTTTTGCGCGGCGCGTCCTTCGCGTACGCGCTGGCCGGCGGATCGCGCCGCGACGTGACGCTGTCGAGCGTGCGGGAGCACAAGGGACGCTACGTCGTCGCGCTCGAGGGCGTGGAGAGCGCCGATGCGGCGCAGGCGTACGTCGGCGGGACGTTCTACGCCCCCCGCGAGCTGGTCGAGGGCGAGCTCGACGAGGGCGAGTATCTCGACGTCGATCTGATCGGCTGCTCGCTCTTCGCGCCCGACGGCACCGTGCTCGGCAAGGTCGAGGACGTGCGCCACTATCCCTCGAGCGATATGCTCGTCGTCGGCGGCAGGATGGTCCCGATGGTGAAGGCGTTCGTGCGCGGGATCGATCCGAAAGACCGACGCATCGACGTCGATCTGCCGCCGGGCCTCCTCGACGACGGCGCCGAGGAGGCGTAAGCGCTCCTTACGAGTTGGCCGGATGGCCTTTCGCGTAGGCGTCCACGGCCGCGTCGATCGCGCCCTTGATCGTGCCGGCCTTGGCGGGTTCGCCGGTGTAGAGAGTCGCGCCGAAGCAGGTGTACACGATCAGCGTGAACGTGCTGTCGGTCCGTCCGCCGAACCTGCCCGCGCGCGCTTGCGCGAGCGTTCCGGTCGCGACCGTGGCGTTGCGGTGGGAGCCGCAGATGGCGTTGGCGTTCTTGCCGCCGTCGACGGCGGTCGCGGTCGCGGCGGTCTTGAAGTAGCGGTCGAGCGTCGGCCGCAGGAGCCCGGTCGCCTCGGCCAGCGCCGCCGCGCCGGCCGTGCCGCCGACCGGCGAGACGATCGCGACGCGGCTCGGCTTATCGGCCTCGGCGACGACCGTGTGCGGTCCCGGCTGCGCGGCGCGGTTGTGGTGGAAGATGCCGAAGAGCGATCCGATACCCCCGAGCGAGACCTGCGCGCCCTGGCTCGCGGAAGGCGCGGGCGTGGACGCTTGCGTCGTATCGGCGGCGACGGCCGTCACGCCGGAGCGGTCGAACATGACCTGACGGGCGACGAACGCCTGGGCGGACGCGTCCTGGGCGGTGAAGATCTGCGACGTCTTGGTGTAGACCATGATGCCGCTCTGCACGCTCACGACCTGCATGACCAATGCGGCGCCGTCGCCGACCGGCGTCAGGTATCCGCTGATGTAGTAGTCGGCTTTGAGCGCGCGCGCGTTGGTGAGGAAGTCCGCGCGCTTGATGCCGTTGGGCGTCGGGAGGACCGTAAGTCCGCCGGCCGAGACGAACTGCTGGTCGAAGATCTGCGCGATGGCGTTGCCGGCGTCGGCCTTGAGCTCCCCGCTGACCTCGAACGGATACACCAGCACGGCCGGCGCGAACAGCGGCGGCGGCGCGGTGCTCGTCGCGAGCGGCACCGGCGACGGCGTCGGCGCACTCGGCGCGCCGGCGATCGCCGCATTGCCGGCGCCTACCAGCGCAAATGCGCAGCAGACCGCGAAGGCGGCGGCGGCGAGGCGGAACGAACCGGGTCGAGACAAGACGAACTCCTTCGTTGACGGGGAAGCCTTACGGTGAGCTAACGAACGCGCGCAGCGCTTCGTTCGTGTCGGCGGGGGACTCCGCCATCGCCAGATGCCCGGCACCGCCTAGTATTCGCATCCGGGCTCCCGGTATCCGGTCGGCCAGCATCTGGCCGAATCGGACCGGGGTCATCGCATCGCGCTCGCCCGTCAGGACGAGGACCGGTACGCGCAGGGCGGACGCTCGCTCGCCGATGTCCCAGGCATCGCAGGCACGGAAATCGGCCAACGTCCGCGCTTGGCCCACGGCTGCGAATTGTCGCCGCGCGCTGGCCGCGCGCGCGGGCGTCGGATCGGCGTAGAGCGCGGCGGGCATCGCCTCGACCAAGGCGTCGAAGTCGGACGCGGCCGCGACCAGCGTGGCCGGGGCGACGCGCAGCTTCGGCCCGCAGCCGATCGCGATCAAGGCCGCCGGAGCCGCTCCCGCGATGGCCGCTTCGAGCGCGATCGCCGCGCCCATCGAACTGCCGACCAGAGCGTACGGACCGTCGATCGCCGACAGCATCGGCGCCAGCGCGGCCGCGTACGCGCCGACGCCGGACGCCTCCGGAGCGAGCGCGTGCAGATCCGGCGCGACGGCGTCGGGGAACGCGGTCGACTGCGCCGCGAAGACCTCGGGCGTGCAGCCGGCGCCGTGGAGGAAGACGAATCTCACGTCGGGTTGTCGTGCTGGGCGACGGGGGCAAGCGTGTCGACCATCGTCGGGACCTCGAACGATCCGTGTTCGGCAGCCCACGCGGTGCAGTACTCGGCGCCGAACAGAAAGATCGAGCCGACCAGGTAGAACCACAACAGCAGCACCAACGGCGCGGAGAGCGCGCCGTAGATGTGCGTGAAGTCGACGCGCACGGTGTACTGCGCGAACGCGAATTGCACGAGCGGCCAGACGCACGCGACCAGGGCCGCACCGGGCACGCCGAAATGCCACTTCAGCTTGCGATTCGGCAAGAACGCGTAGAGGGTCGCCGTGACCACGAAGACCAATCCGAGCGAGATCAGGTAGGCCGCCACCTGTCCGATGTGACGGCCGTCGGGTACGTGATAGACGAACAGGCCGATCTGCAGGATGATCGGCAGCGCCATGGCGACCAGCAGCAGCACTCCCATCGCCGGCAGCATCACGATCGCGAGGGCGATATCGTGCAGCAGCGGACGTCCCTTCGGCACGCCTAAAGCCCGATCGAGCGCGTAGGTCAGGGCCATGAACAGATTCTTGCCCGACCAGATCAGGAAGACGGCCGCGATCAGGCTCGAGATGCCCCGGCCGTGGTTGTACGTCTGGATGTTGGCCTCGACGAACTGGTGCGCGGTCGGGGCGAACGTGTCGATGAAGCCCAGCAGGCGCGCCTCGGGGAGCGGGATGAAGTACGACACGATCGTGAAGGCGATCACGACCAGCGGAAAGAGCGCGAAGAGGCTGTTGAAGGCGACCGCCTGGGCCAGGAAGCCGCACCCGTCGCGCGAGAAGCGCAGGCCCGCCTCGCGCATGGATAGGAAGAGTCGCCTCATCGGGTGCGGTATATCGCGACGACGTGGCGATTTTCCCACCCGTAGCGCTCACGCTGCTGCTGGACGGCCGGCCGGTCCGGTCCTACGAGCCGCTCTACCTCACGCGCGGGCGCGTGCTGGGGCCGGTCGACCCGTTCCTGACGCGCATCGCCGACCGCATCGGCTACGCCGGCGGGTTCGCGATCTTCGTCCGCGGCGAGCGGATCGTCCGGGTCCGCCTGGCCCCCGGGCCGCCGTCCAGCCTCTCCCGGACCTACGTGGCCCTCGTCCCGCTCTTGCGCGCGCTCGGCGAGCGCGTCCGCCTGGACCCCGCGAGCGAGACCCTGGACGTCCGCAGCCCGGGCGCCCGGGGGATCGACGGCGGAGGCGCGTACGACCCGCACGCGCCGGCGGTCCCGGCACGGCCGGTGTTCACCCCGACGCCGGTGCCGACCGAGCGGCCCGTCTGGAACGGCACGCCGCGCCCCCGCCGCACGCCGATCCCGCTGCAGGCCTGGGCCACGCCGCGGCCGCGCTGATGCCTCCGACGCGCTAGAACAGCGCCGCGTCGGCGCGCGCCGCGATGTCCGCGAAGACGCCGCCGTCGAACGGCGAGCGAAGGCCGGCCGAGCGCGCCAGCGCCTGGAACGGCGCTTCGCCGCCGCGGCCGCACAGCGCGACGTAGCGCGCGATCGCGTCGTCCGCGTCGTCGAGCGAAGCGGTCCAGAACTGGAGCGCGCAGCTCATCGCCATCACGTAGTCGACGTAGTAGAACGGGAACGCATAGATGTGGCGCTGCTGTTGCCACGCTCCGCCGTTCTCGATGTGCGCGATGCCGCCCGCGACGCGCCACGGCAGATACCGCGTCTCGCACCGGCGCCACATCGCATGCCGCTCCGCCGGGGTGGCGTCCGGCGCCGCATAGACGAGGTGCTGGAAGTGGTCGACGGCGCAGCCGTACGGGAGCAGCATCAGCGATGCGGCCAGATGGCGCCGGCGGTAGCGCTCGGCGCCGTCGCCGAAGAACGCCTCGAGCCGAGGACGGACGAGGAACTCCATCCCCATCGAATTGATCTCGCAGGCTTCGAGCGTCGGCCAGAGATAGTCGGCTAGCGGCTGGTCGCGGCTCTGCCGGCACTGGAACGCGTGACCGAGCTCGTGCACCAGCACGTTGACGTCGTGGGTCGTGCCGTTGCAATTCGCGTAGACGAACGGAAGCCCGTAGGTGGAGAACGAGGTGCAGAATCCGCCGCCGGCCTTTCCGTCGCGGATCGGCAGGTCGTGAAGGCCGCCCGCGAACAGCATCTCCGCGAACCGGCCGAGGGCCGGATGGGTCGCGGCGAGCGCGGCCCGCCCGGCGCTCGTCAGGTCGTCGCCGGCCGGCGGGCGCAAACGCTCGGCCGCGTCGTAGACCTCGAGGTCCCACGGCATCAGGCGTTCGACCCCGATGGCGCGCGCTTGCGATTCGACGATCCGCGCGCAGAGCGGAACGATCTCGCGCACCACCTCGTCGCGCAGCCGGGCGACGTCGGCGGCCGCGTAGTCGGTGCGCCGCATCCGGCGATAGCCCAACTCGGTGAAGTCGGCGTAGCCGAGGGCGCGCGCGGCCGCCGTGCGCTCGCGCACCAGCCCGTCGTAGATGCGGTCCAGGTCGTCGCGGTGCTCGTCGAAATACGCCCATTTGGCGCGGGTCGCCGCTTCGCGTACGCTGCGGTCGGCGTCTTCGCCGAAGGCGGCGATGCCGGGCAGCGAATAGGTGGTCTCGCCGAATGGGATTCGCGCGCCGCCAAGCAGGGCGACGTATTCGTCTTCGAGGGCGGCCTCGGCGGCCAGGCGATCGACGATCCGGTCGTCGACGGCTTCGACGTCGCAGCCCCACAACGCGAGGGCGTGCGCGCCGTAGGCGGCTTCGATGGCCGCGCGATGCGGCGAGGCGAGGACGGCGCGCTTGAACCCTGCGTCGCGCGCGGCGTAGACGGGTTTGCGCTCGTTGGAACGATCGGCGTCGGCCTTGCGCTCCGGATCGCCGGTGGCCTGATGGAAGCGCAGACTCGCCATCGCTTCCCACGTCTGGATCTCCCGGCGGAGCGCGTCCCAATCGCGGACCGCCGCGATCGCGTCCGACGCCGTTGCGGCGTCGCGGATGCGGGCCGCGAGCGCGTCGTGGCGCGCGAGCACGTCCTCGTGGTCCGGTTCGACGGGCGCGACTTCGGCGAACGTCGTGGCGCTAAACACGTTCGACCACCTCGACCGCCCGCAGGCAGGCGGCGGCGCCGCTCGCCAGCGCATCGACGATCTCGCGGGCCGGGCGTTCGGCATGCAGCAGCCCGACCGACTCGCCCGCGTAGACGTGCGCGATGTCGAGATCGCGCGCGCCCTTGGCGGCCTCGAAACGCGCCCGGGCGGCGTCGTCCAGGCGGCCGGCGCGGTCGTGCCACTCGCGCTCGAACGCGTTGCGCAGCGCGCGCCCGCGGAACTCGGCCGGCCACGGTTTTCGCTGCGCGCGATCGAACACGTCGGTCAGCACGGTCTGCGTCTCGTCGGCCGCCAGGATGCGCGCGCGCGCTTGCGGCGTCGAGCGGCTCTCGGTCGCGAGCAGGAACGGCGTGCCGACCCACGCGCCGGCGGCGCCGGCCGCGATGACCGCCGCCAAGCCGCGCCCGCTCGCGATGCCGCCGGCCGCCAGTACCGGCCGGTCGGTCATGTCGAGTACGATCTGCAGGAGCGGCAGCGTGCCGACGGCGCCGGTGTGGCCGCCCGCTTCGGTGCCCTGAGCGACCAGGATATCGACGCCCGCGTCCAGCGCCTGCAGCGCGCGCGCGCGCGATTGGACCTGCGCGGCCAAAAGGATGCCGGCGTCGTGCACGCGCTGCGCGTACGGCGCCGGGTCGCCGAAGGAGATGGAGATCAGGGCCGGCTTGGCGGCGATCGCGGTCGCGAGCAGGTGCGGGCTGCGATCGAGCACCCACGCCGCCAAGCCGATCCCGAAGCGCGGACGCGGCGCGATCGCCAGGAGCGCGAGCTGGGCGGCGATCTGGTCGTCCGACTCGTCCTCGTCGAAGCCGAGCATGCCGAACGCCCCGGCCTCGGCGACCGCGCGGGCGAGCGCGCCGCCGGCCTGCGGGGTCATCGGGGCGTTGAGCAGCGGGACGTCGATGCCGAGGAGATCGCAGAGACGCGTGCGAGGTGAAAGCATAACGGCCGACGCGTTCGCGCCGGCCGTCGATGTTTCCGGGCTCGCGCGAGCCCTTAGGCCGCGGGCGTCGGTGCCGGGGTCTTCTTGATCGCCAGGTTGAGCAGCGCTTGGACCACCGCCAGGCCGTACAGAACCCAGATCGCGGTCGTCGAGGTGAGCAGCGTCAGCCCGAACGCGTGGTCCAGCGAATAGGCGCCGAAACCGGTGAACGGCAGCGCGAACGCTCCGGCGATGTAGAGGATCGGCAGCTCCCAACCGTTGCCGGAGGTGAGGAAGCCGTTCTTGATGTGGATGGTCAAGATAGCGACCAGCATCACGCCGAGCACGGCCGCGGGGCCGAGCGCGCCGAGGAATCCGAGCGCGACCAGCAGGCCGCCGCCGAACTCGCCGAGACCGGCGGCAGCGGCGAAGAGCTGGCCGGGTTTGAAGCCGATCGATTCGAACCAGCCGCCGGTGCCGGCGATGCCGTAGCCGCCGAACCAGCCGAAGAGCTTCTGCGCGCCGTGTACTGCCAGCCCTAGGCCGACGATCAGGCGCACGATCAAGAGTGCAGTATCCATGATGACGAGGTGTCCTTCCGCGACCGTTGTCGCTTGCCGTTGCCTACCTACTTATGGTAGGTTATAGGCCAAGGCTACCACCGGGCGTGTGGCTATGTCAAGTAGGCAGGTTATGGAAAGTAAGCAAAAAGACGAGATCGTGCAGCTCTGTCCCCGCTACCACCGGGCGATCGAACTGATCGGCCGGCGCTGGACGGGTGCGGTCATCCGCGTTCTGTTCGCGGGGCCGCGCCGGTTCAACGAGATCCTGGCCCATATCCCGGGCATCTCCGACCGCCTCTTGACCGAGCGTCTGCGCGAACTCGAGCAGGCCGAGATCGTCTCCCGGTCCGTCGAGACCGGCTCCCCGGTCCGCGTCACCTACGGCTTGACGGCGATGGGGCGCGACCTGGAAGGCCCGCTCGGCGAGATCGGCCGTTGGGCCGAACGCTGGCTGCCGGCCGAGGCGACCGTTCTCTAAGGCTCGACCGCCTTCGTCAGATCGCGCGCGAGCACGAAGGTGATGCCGCGCCGCTGCAGTTCCGGATAGAGCGCGCGGACCGCCGCCAGGGTGGCGGCGCGCGGGTGCCCGATCGCGATCGCGCTCCCGTTCTTCACGGCGATGTCGGCGGCCGCGCGTAGCTGTGCCTCGACCGCGGGCTGGTCGTCGACGTTGTCGAGGAAGACGTCGCGCGACGCGGTCGCCAGGCCCGCCTGCGATGCGATCTCTTGCGCGACCGAGTTCGACGCCGTCCGCGAATCGATGAAGAACAGATCGGCCCGTTTGGCGGCGATCGTCCGCACGACGTCGCCCATCACCCGCGCGTCGGCACTGCCCTTGCTGCCCTCGTGGTTATTGACGCCTTGCGCGAGCGGGACTTGCGCGAGATCGTCCGCGACTTGCGCGGTGATCTGCGCGTCGCTCATCTCGGTGGTGACCTTGCCCTTGCCCGGATCCATGCCCGAGACGGTCTCCATCGGCAGGTGCAGCATCACGCCTTTGCCGGCGTCGACCGCGGCTTGGGCGATCGATGCGCCGTAGCGCACGTCGGGGAGCACGGAGAGCGTCAGCGGGATCGGCAGGCCGATGAAGCCGCGCTCGGTCTCGGGCCACTGCCCGCAGTCGTCGACGATCAGCGCGAGGCGCGGCCCGGTCGCCGCGATCGTCGGCTCGGTCTCCGGCGACGCAGCGGCGGTCGGCGAGGCGGCCGGCTCGCGGGTCGCCTGCGGCGGAGCAGGCGTGGAGACGACGTCCGTGGGAACGGCCGTGGAGCGCGATGCCCGCGCGTGCTGCGGCGCTTGGCGCGACGGGCGCAACAGCGAACAGCCGGCGATCGTCGCGATCGCGACCAGCGCGATCAGGACGACGATGCCGCGAGGCGACCGCCGGACGCGGCGTTTGGATCTCTTCACGCGGGCTCCATCTGTGCGAGGTAGTGGCGGTCGAACGCCTCGAGAAGCCCCTCCGATCGGGCATACGGGCCTGGGCGATAGGCGCGCGATGCGATGCCGCGCTGGCTCAGCTCGCTGACGCGCCAATCCTGGCGATTGGTCGTATCCCAGAACGCCGCCACGCCGCTCGGATCGAAGCCGGGTGTGGCCATCTGAGCGGGACTGAAGAGGAGTTCGCAGACGACGCGCGTGCGGTCGACCGCCAGCGGCTCGACGACGTGCGCCATCGCGTAGTCGGGCTGCAGGCTGAGTAGCAGCGTCGGGAAGATGGTGTAGTAGTAGGCGCGCCGGAGATCCTCGCCGCCGACGTCGCACAGCGGTCCGAACGGCACGTCAGGTCCGGTCGTCAGTCTGTGCACGCCTTCGCGCAGGGCCGAGTATCCGCCGAGGACCGGACCGTCGCGGAGGTCGTTGCGGCCGCTATCCCAGGGCGAGAGCCGCTCGAGTTGCGGGTGGATGACGGCGCAGTGGTAACACTCGGAATAGTTCTGGAAGAGCAGCTTCCAGTTGGCGGCGACCTCGTAGTCGAAGCGCCGCGCGACGCGGAGCGCGTCGAGCCGCCACGCGGCGAACCGGTCGGCGAGCGGCGCGAGCGCTTCTGCGAACGGCGCTGCGTCCGGCGCAAGAGAGACGAAGACGAAGCCGCCCCATTCGGCGACCGAAGCGCTCGATAGTGCGTAGTCCGCGAGCGCGAAGCCCGGCGTATCGTCCATGTACCGCGCCGCCATCAGCCTGCCGTCGAGGCCGTAGGTCCAGGCGTGATACGGACATCGGATCGAGCCGCCGAAGCGGCCGGCCGGCTCCTGGCACATGCGCGTCCCGCGGTGGCCGCAGACGTTGAAGAACGCGCGCAAGCTGCCGTCGGAGCCCCGGACGACGATCAGGCTTTCGCCGGCGATCTCGACCGTCGTGAACGCACCGCTCTCGGCGAACTCGTCCGCGCGTCCGGCGACGATCCACGAGCGACCGAAGATCCGCTCGTTCTCGAGCGCGAAGATCGCGGGGTCGCAGTACCAGCGCGCGTCGAGGGTCCGCGCCCCATCGGTGGCGCGAGCCCGCGAGAAGGTGGTCACGGCGCTGGATTTGGCCTGCGGCTATCGACTCTCCCGCTAGCGCTTGAGCAGGCCCGGGAAGCGCCGCTCGAGATTCTCGACCTTCGGCCGGTCGTTGAAGACGATATACGGCTCGTTCGGATTGTGGTCCATGTAGTGCTGGTGGTAGTCTTCGGCCGGATAGAACGCCCGGAACGCGACCACTTGGGTCACGATCGGCGCATCGAAGACGTGGCGCTTCGTCAGGCTTGCGATGTACGCGAGCGAGCTCGCGCGCTGCGCCGGCGTGGTGTAGAAGATCGCCGAACGATACTGCGTCCCCTCGTCGGGGCCCTGACGGTTGCGTTCGGTCGGGTCGTGCGCGACCAGGAAATAGACGTCGAGCAACTGTTGGAACGAGATCACGCGCGGGTCGTAGGTGATCCTGACGGACTCGGCGTGGCCGGTCTCGCCGCCGCTCACGATCTCGTAGTGCGCGGTCGAAGCGCTGCCGCCCGAGAATCCCACGGTGGTGTCGGTGACGCCGCGCAGACGCTCGAAGACGCCCTGCATGCCCCAAAAACATCCGCCCGCGAGGACGACGGTCCGGGTAGCGGGCGTCGAGGCGGGAACGCTGACGGGGACGAGCAGCGCGATCAGGCCGAGGATGAGGATGCGGAACAGCGGCTTCATGCCTCTGTAACGCAGACCGGCCGGGTCTTGGATGCGCTTAGCGGACGGCCAGCTCGGTGGAGAGCACGGCCGCCGATTTGATGGTGTGCTTCGAGGCCAGGGCGACGAATGCCACGGCCAGGATCGAGAGCAGGGCGGCGTCATCCAAGAGTCCGAGGACCGGGATGTCGCCCAGCAGGTCGAGCGGCGAGACGATCAGCAGGGCCAGCGCACCGGCGCCCCATTTCAAGTGGCCCGGGACCCGTTCGTCGCGCAGCATCGGGACGACGCGAAGGATCGAGGTCTTGGCACGGACGAGGGTGCGGAAGAGCTTCATACCTCCTGGTACCCCGACGCGCGGGCAAAGTTACGAGCGAGCGGTCGCGAAGACCCGGGGATGAGCACCCAGTTCGTGGCGACCGCGTTCGCGACCGCGATCACCATCATCGACCCGATCGGGATGATCCCGCTCACGCTCTCGGCGACCGCCCACGCCTCGCCGGAGCGCCGGAACAAGATCGTCGACCAAGCGGTCCTGGTGGCCGGCGGCATCATGCTTTTCATGGGATTGGTCGGCCAGGCGCTCCTCAGCTATCTCGGCATCACGCTCCCGGCCTTCCTGATCGCCGGCGGGATCCTGCTCTTCCTGATCGCGATCGACATGCTGTTCGCGCGGCCGACCGGCGCCAAGGGGACCGAAGAAGAAGAGCGCGAGGCGGCCCAGGTCCAGAACCCGGCGGTCTTTCCGCTGGCCGTGCCGATGATCGCGGGCCCGGGAACGATCGCGACCGTGCTGCTCCTGCTCAATCTGACCAAGGGCGACCGTTACGAAATCGCGATCGTGTTCGGGGCCTACGCGGCCGCCCTGTTCGTCACGTGGATCTGCATGCGCGGGGCGACCTTGCTGCAGCGTTACGTCGGGCGGACCGGCATCCACGTCGTCACCCGCCTGCTCGGCATCATCCTGGCCGCGCTCGCCGTGCAGTTCGTGCTCAACGGCATCGTGCAGACGCCGCTGTTCGGAACGCACTGAACCGAGCATCGGCGCGTACCGACACCCTTGACCCGACGCACGCCATCGTGGCGGGGCTGGAAGGCGATCCACAAGGCGATGCGGTGAAGGGTAGGGCCTTGGCGCGGTCGACCGCGAAGGTCCGCACATGACAGCACTCTTGATGATCGGCGCGCTCGTCGCGTCGCTCGGCTCTCCCACGCGACCGACGCTCGGCGCATACTGCGGGCCGGCGGCCGACACCGCCGCGATCCAGACGGTCTTCCTCAAGGAACACGCAACCGACAAGTATCCGATCAAACAGTCGGCGATCATGGCGATCGCGGCCTACTATCCGGGCGGATACGGCCAGGTCGTCTACACCGGGAGCGGCATGGCCGCCGAATACTTCGTGCGCGCCGCCGGCACGTGGCGGTCGGCCGGCACGCTCGCCCCCAGTTCGTTCTCGAAACAGGCACTGGCGTTCTTCGCGAGCACCGGCAACGCGCGCGCGAACGGCGGCAAGCAGTGCGTGAATCCGAGGTTCGTTCCGGTCGGCAGCGGTTAACACGCGCTTCGACGTCGCCGTCGTCGGGCTGGGAGCCATGGGCGCGGCCGCGGTCGCGGAGTGCGCGGCCCGCGGCGTCCGCGCGATCGGGATCGACCGCAACGCGCGCGGACACACGCTGGGCGCGTCCAACGGCAAGAGCCGCATCGTCCGCCAGGCGTATTACGAGCATCCGGCCTACGTGCCGCTGCTCGTCCGCGCGTACGAGCGCTGGCGCGTTCTCGAGCGCTCGACCGGCTCGGAACTCCTCGAACTTTGCGGGCTGCTGATGGCCGGCCGGCCGGGAAGCCCGGTGATCGACGGCGCCCTGCGTTCGGCGCGCGCGCACGGCCTAGCGGTCGAGGAATACGACGCCGGCGACATCCGCAGGCGCTATCCCGACCTGCGCGTGCGCGACGACGAAGCGGGCGTCTTCGAACGGGCCGGCGGTTACGTGCGGCCGGAAGCGGCGGTCGACGCGTTCCTGCGCTGCGCCGAGCGCGACGGTGCGACGCTGCGGTTCACGTGCGGGATGCGGTCGTGGTCCGCGGATGCCGGCGGCGTTGCGATCGCGCTCGACGATGGTTCGACGGTCGCAGCCGCCCGCCTGATCCTCGCGCTCGGACCCTGGTTCGGCGAGACGCTGGGGGCGCTGGGCGTTCCGCTCGCGGTGCAGCGCAACGTCCAGGTGTGGTTCGCGCCGGCCACGCGGGCGTACGATCTCGGACGATTCCCGGTCTTTCTGCTCGACCGCGAGGGATTGCCGGCACCCGTGTACGGCTTTCCGGACGCCGGAGACGGGGTGAAAGCGGCGTTCCACGGCCTGGGTCCCATCACGGCACCCGACGCCGTGGAACGCCGCGTCGATCCGGCAAGCGATATCGCCCCGCTCGCGGCGGCCCTGGACGACTGGATGCCCGGCGCGTGCGGCCCCGTCCTGGACGCGAAGGTCTGCATGTACGCGCGCACGTCGGATGACGACTTCGCGATCGACCTGCATCCCGAGCACGCCAACGTCGTGCTGTGCGGGGGCTTCTCGGGACACGGTTTCAAGTTTGCGAGCGCCGTGGGCGAGATCGCGGCCGATCTGGCCCTGGACGCAGGCACGACGCTGGATATCGGCTTCCTGTCGCTCAGACGTTTCTCGCGAGGGTCGGCGCACGAGAATCCGCGAAGTCCACGGACATGACCGACTACGAGCATTTCCGGGTCCGCCCCGAGAGTCGCGTCGACCTGAGCAAGTTCGACCCGGCGCAGACGCCGGGATGCAAGGACAAGGACGAGGCCGGCGAGCGGCTCCAACGGGACATCGCGGCGCTGACGCATCTCCAGTACCTGCTCTACGCAGAGAACAAGCGCTCGCTCCTGATCGTGCTGCAGGCGCTCGATGGCGGCGGCAAGGACGGCACCGTGCAGCACGTCTTCCAAGCCTTCAATCCGCAGAGCGCGTACGTCCATCAATTCAAGGTGCCGTCGACCCTGGAAGCGTCGCACGACTTCTTGTGGCGCGCCCATGCGGCCGCGCCCGCGCGCGGCCAGGCGGCGATCTTCAATCGATCGCACTACGAAGACGTGCTGACCGTCCGCGTGCACGACCTCGTCCCGAAGGACGTGTGGTCGAAGCGGTACGACCGGATCAACGACTTCGAGAAGAACTTGACCGAAGCGGGCACGACCATCGTGAAGTTCTTCCTGCACATCAGCCCCGAAGCGCAGCTCGCGCGTTTCAAGAAGCGCCTGGAAGACCCGACGCATCAGTGGAAGATCTCCGAGAGCGACTACACCGAGCGCAAACGCTGGAACGACTACGTCGCGGCCTACGAGGCCGTGTTGGAACGCTGCAGCACCGCGCACGCACCCTGGTACGTGGTGCCGGCCGATAAGAAGTGGTACCGCAACCTGGTCGTCGGCGGCGTCATCCGCCAGACGCTCGAGAAGATGGACCCGAAGACCCCGCCCCCGACGGTCGACATCGAGAAGATCCGCAAGCAATACCACAAAGCCGCCGGACGAGACTGATGGAGCTCTTTCGCGCGACCGGCCTGGAATGCCACTACGGCGCCCGGGAGATCTTCTCGGGCGTCGACGTCGTGCTGAACGAAGGCGAGCGGATCGCCTTGGTCGGCCCCAACGGCGCGGGCAAGTCGTCGCTGCTCCGGCAGCTGGCCGACGTCGATCAGATCCACGGCGGCACGATCGTGCGCGCCAAGGAGACCCGCTTCGGCTACCTCGCGCAAGGCGTCGCCGACGAGACGCGCGCGACGCTGGACGAACTGGTCGCCACGGCGCTCGGCAAGGTGCCCGACGCGGATTGGGCCTACTCGAACAAGCGCCTGCGCGCCATGCTCGACGGCTTCGGCTTCACCAGCGACGACTTCGGCCGCCCCTTGCGCGAGTTCTCCGGCGGACAGCGCTCCAAAGCGGCGCTGGCGCATCTCTTGATCGACGATCCCGAGTATCTGATCCTCGACGAGCCGACCAACCATCTGGATATCGAGACGGTGCGCTGGCTCGAGTCCTACATCGCCGCCGACAAGCGCGCCTACGTGATCGTCTCGCACGACCGGTACTTCCTCGACCGGGTCGGCACGCGCGTCTGGGAGATGGACCGCGGCACGCTCTTCGCGTACGCCCCCGCGCGCCCGGCCTATCACAAGTACGTGGAGCAGCGCGAGGTCCGCATCGCGGCGGAGCGCGACGCCTACGAACTGTACGTGGCCGAGCGGGAGAAGCGCAAGGCCTCGATCGCGGGCCTGCGCACCACCCTGACCTCGAGCAATTACAGCCGCGTGAAGAGCCGCGAGAAGCAGCTCGAACGGGTCGAGCGCGAGATGGCCGCCCCGCCGCCCGCGCCGGAAGTACGCGCCATCGGCGTGAAGCTCAAGAGCTCGCGGCGCGCCACCACCGGCTTCGCCTTCGAGGTCAAAGGCATCGCCAAGGCCTATGCGAAGCCGCTCTTCTCGGGCGTGACGTTCAATCTTCAGCAGGGCGCGCGGCTGGCGATCGTCGGCCCGAACGGCGCCGGCAAGTCGACGCTGCTGCGCATCCTCGCCGAGGAGATGCTCCCGGACGCCGGCGAGGTGCGCTACAATCCGGCGGCCCGATTCGCGTACTTCACCCAGAACGCGCACGAACAGCTCGACGTCGAAGCCACCGCCGTCGACGCCGTGACCAGCGGCACGACCGCGAGCGAAGAAGAGGCCCGCAACCTGCTCGGACGCATGCGGATCTCGGGCGAGGCCGCGGATAAGCCGGTCAAGGCGTTCTCCGGCGGCGAGCGCCGCCGGATCATGCTGGCCCGCCTGATGGCGCGCAAGTGCGACGTGCTGCTGCTCGACGAACCGACCAACGATCTCGACATCGCCAGCCGCGAAGCCCTCGAAGACGTCCTGGTCGCCTACGAGGGCGCCCTGGTGATCGTCTCGCACGACCGCTACCTGCTCGACGCGCTGAGCGACCTGGTGCTCTGGATCGACGACGGCGCCTGGGGGATCGTCGAAGGCGGCTACGGTGGCTACGAGGATGCGCAGCACAAGCGGGAGCGCGGAGCGGTCGCGGCGGCGGCCGCCGCGACCGGGTCGAAGCTCGTGCGCGACACGCGCCTCACGCCGCTGAAGGTGAAGAGCAAGCTGCAGACCATCGTCAAGCGCATCGAGCGCGACATCGAGAAGATCGATGCCCGCAAGGCGGAGATCGAAGCCCTGTTCGCAAGCGTCGAACTGTACGCCGATCGCGAGAAGGTCAAGGCGCTCGAAGCCGAGCGCGCGGACCTCGCGAAGCGCGGCGCCGAGCAGCTCGACGCCTGGGAGACGGCCCAGGCCGAACTCGAGTCGATCGGGGTCTAGTCTCCGAGCATACGCGTGCTAGGGCGAGAACGACCCGATCGAGTCGAGGTCGCGGTAGCTCGTCCACCAGACGTTTCCGTCGAATGCGAGCGCGCGCGATTCGTCGTCCATGGCGGCGATCGGCGTGACGACCGCCGCATCGCCGCGCAGCTCGACGGTGGCGAAGTGCAGATTCTCGAACTCTTCGTCGCCGGCGATGCCGTAGAGCGTTCCGTTCGCGAAACCGATGCCGGCCAATCGCGCCGAGAGCGGGTACTCCGCCTTCACCGCCCCGCCGCCGTCGAGCGTGACGATCTTCCGATTGCCCATCTGCAGGAGGTAGAGCGTGCTCCCGTCCGATGCCAGATGCGACCCGCTCAAGTCAGGCAGCGCGATCCCGTTCGGATCGAATCCCTTGTCCGGCGCGTAGCTGTAGAGATAGCGATCGTCGTCGCCCATCGAGACGACGACGCGGATCGAGCCGTCGAGGACGGCCATGCCGTACGGCTTCCCGGGCGCAGGGATGGCCGGGCCGGCGGTCCAGTTCGAGGTGTCGACGGCATAGATCGCGTTGGTGTCCCACGCGCCCACGTAGAGGGTCTGGCCGAGCGCGGCTAGGGGTTGGGGATGCCCGGCCGGCGACGCCTGGCGCGGGTGTTCGGTCACGGATTTCATATCCGCGAAGATGCCCCGACGACCGGAAAGGGTTGCGGTTCCGGATGGTGCGCCGGCGCCCCGGCGACGATCTCGAACGAGCGGAGCCGGGCGGCGTGGTCGTAGATGTGCGCGCCGATCATCAGCTCGTCAGCTCCGGTCATCTCGAGGAAGCGGTCGATGTCGCCGGCGATGCGATCGGCAGAGCCGACCATGGCGTAGCGGAGGGTCGATTCCAAACCGAGCTGTTCGTCGGCCGACCAGAGGCCCTCGGTCGATGCGACCGGAGGCTGGAGTTGGGTCGGCGTGCCGCGCCGGAGGTTGACGAACTGGAGCTGCTGCGAGGTGAACAGCCGGCGGGCCTCCGCGTCGGTATCCGCCGCGATGACGGTCACGCCGACCATGGCGTACGGCTGCGCGAGCGCGGCGGACGGCTGGAACCGCGAACGGTAGAGGTCGAGCGCGTGCAGGAGAAGATCGGGCGCGAAATGCGCCGCGAACGCGAACGGCAGCCCGAGCGCGGCTGCGAGCTGCGCGCTGAAGAGGCTCGAGCCGAGCAGCCAGATCGGGACGTTCAAGCCGGCGCCGGGGACGGCACGCACCGCGCCCGGAACCGCCGGACCGAAATAGCCCTGGAGTTCCGCGACGTCCTGCGGGAAGAAGTCTGCGCGCACGTCGGCATCGCGGCGTAGGGCGTGGGCCGTGCGGCGGTCGGTTCCGGGCGCGCGCCCGAGGCCGAGGTCGATGCGGCCGGGATACAGCGACTCGAGCGTGCCGAATTGCTCGGCGATGACGAGCGGCGAATGGTTCGGCAGCATGATGCCGCCGGATCCAACGCGGATGCGCTCGGTGCCGCCCGCGACGAAACCGATCACGACCGAGGTGGCCGCGCTCGCGATGCCGGGCATGTTGTGGTGCTCGGCCAGCCAGAAGCGATGGAACCCCAAGCGTTCGGCGTGACGCGCGAGGTCGAGCGAATTGCGCAAGGCGTCGGCGGCGGTGCCGCCTTCGACGATGGGCGAGAGGTCTAGGACGGAGAAGGGCACGCGCCGGCTGCTCATTCGGCTCTATCAACACGGACGCGGGCGGCGACGTTGCAAGCGAGGACTCGCCGTCGTTCATCGTAGCGTCATCCGGCCTGGGTACGGTCGATCGATGCGCAATAAGGTTCCCGAGGTCACGATCTATTTCTGGGTGATCAAGGTATTGGCCACGACGGTGGGCGAGACGGCCGCCGACTATCTCTCGACCACCCTCCACCTGGGCCTCGTCGCCACGTCGTTCGTCATGGGCGCGATCTTCGTCATCGGCCTGCTCGTGCAGCTGCGGACGCGAGCGTACGTGCCGGCGGTCTACTGGGCGGTGGTCGTCTTCGTCAGCGTGGTCGGGACGCTGGTCTCCGACAATCTGGTCGACAATCTCGGAATCCCGCTCGCGACCACGTCGATCGTCTTCGCGGTCGCGTTGGCGGTCGTGTTCGGCGCGTGGTGGCTGAGCGAGCGGACGCTCTCGGTCCATACGATCGTCACCACCCGGCGCGAACTGTTCTACTGGGCCGCGATCCTGTTCACGTTCGCGCTCGGAACCTCGGCCGGGGACCTGCTCTCGGAAGCGACCGGACTGGGCTACCCGCTCGCCGTCCTGGCTTTCGCTTCGATGATCGGCCTCGTCGCGCTCGCCTACTACGGCTTCAAGATCGACGGCGTGCTGGCGTTCTGGCTCGCCTATATCCTCACGAGACCCCTCGGCGCATCGATCGGCGACCTGCTGTCGCAGGCGACGAAGGACGGTGGACTCGGCCTGGGCACGACCGTCACGAGCGCGGCATTCCTGGTCACGATCGTCGGCCTGGTGATCTACCTGACGCTGACCCGGCGCGACGTCGTGGAGATCAGGCCAGCTCCAGGATGACGCCGTCGGCCGCGCGCTTGCCGCCCTCGCCGTGTTTGCGCGCGATCGCGAGGATGCGCGCGAAGAGGCGATGGCCGAGGCGCGCCTCCATCGCGTCCGCATCCGTGATGCGCAGGACGAAACCTTCCTCGGGCGTTCCGTAATCGCCGCCGAGGACGTCGTCGAAGCCGGTCAGGTCGCGCGTCCATCGCCGCTGCGGGATGATGTTCCGCTCGACCTCGTTGTAGAAATCCTCGACCGTCTCGACGACGCCGCCGTCGACGGTGTAGATCCGCAGGTCGCTCATGGGCGGTTCGTTCGCGTCGCGACGGGGCCGTTCCGTTACGCGCCGTTCAGGGCGTGAGTGCCTTTGCGTGGTCCTTGAGGACGAGGGCGAGTTCGGGGTCGAGGTGCCGTTCGTGCGGACGGCTTTGGACCGCCTTGACGGCTGGCCCTTCGCGCCCTCATCGAGGTGAAGATGGAATCCGGCACGACCGCGGCGGCCTTCGAGGCGCGCGCGCAGGCGGTTCCCGGCGTGCTGCGGGCGATGGTCACGACCGGTCGCTACGATTGGGTCCTCGAGGTCGCCGCCAAGGATCAGCTCGACCTTCAGCGGATCATCGAAGCGTTGCGGGTCGGCGGACTCGTGCGCGATACCTATAGCCGGATCGTCGCAAGCGACCGCCATTTCCCGCTTCCCGGCTTCACGATGCGATAGGCGGTCGGCTACCCTCCGGTCGTGCCCAGGATCGTGCGGATCCGTGCGACCGCGGCGCTCGCGTCGTCGATGAGCTCCGCGCCGGTCTGCGATTCGGCCTTGGTCGGGGCGTCGTACGCGAGATCGAGTTCGTTGAGCAAGAACGCCAGGTGATCGCGCAGATGCGTCTCGTGCAGCAGATCGCCTTCGTCCGAGTGGATGTTCATCTGGATATCGACCGCCAATTCCGCATCGAGCTTCGCCCGATCGGCTGCGGACAGGCGGCCACGAAGGACGCGCGCGCGATCGATCGTGCGATTGAGACCGTCGAGCGCGTCGCGCAGCCTGGTCGCGAGGGCTAGGCGCGCCTCGAGCGCGCCCGGAGCCGGGGTGATGCGCGGGTCGAGCGCGACGCGCAGCGGCTGCACGACCTTCGCGCCGCCGTAGGACAGCGTCACCGTATACGCGCCCGGCAGGACCGTCGGCCCCTGGACGCCGTCGTCGAAGTCGTCGGTGGTCGGCTTCCGGAAGCCGCGCACCTCGGCCGCCGGCGAATACCGTAGATTCCACTGGAAGACATTCGCGCCAGGCACCGCCGCGGTGATCTCGCGCAGGTCGCGGCTCAGGGCGGTCACGTCGTCCTGATCCAAGAGCACCTGCGGGCCCGGTTTCTTCTCTTTCTTGTCGCGCAGGTGCAAGGCGAACGAGCGGATCGTCGTGCCGGCCGCGTCGGCGAAAGTCAGCGTCGCGGGCGTCGTGCCGTTGTAGGTCGACGGGAGGGTGAAGAACACGGTCGCGCCGTACGGCGGGTTCTCGCCGAGATTCGGCACGGGGTACGGCAACGATCCGTACGCGTGCGTGAGCCAAGCCGTCTCGGGCGCGAACACGTTCGCACGCGCGTACCCCGTCGAGGCGCCGCGCGCGATCTGTTCGAGTACCGCCAGGTTATCGAGGATCCAGAAGGCGCGGCCGTGCGTCGCCGCGACCAGATCGCCCTGGCGCGCGTCGATCGCCAGGTCGCGCACCTGGACGCCCGGGAGATTCAAGGTCAGCGGCTGCCAGCGCGCGCCGCCATCGTAGCTGACGTACGTCGTGCTGCGCGTCCCGGCGAAGAGCAGGCGCGGCTCGCGCGGGTCTTGGCGGATGACGAAGAGGTACTGATCGCTCGGGAACCCCTGCGTGATCCGCGTCCAGTGCGCGCCGTAGTCGGTCGTCTTGTACGCGTACGGATGGAAATCGTCCCACATGAAGCGCGATGCCGTGAGGTAGGCCGTGCCGGCGTCGACGTGCGAGGGCTCGATGCTGCTGATCTGCGCCCACTGCGGCAGGGCCGGCGGCGTGACGGCGCTCCAGGTGAGCCCGTTGTTCTTGGTGACGTGCACGAGCCCGTCGGCCGAGCCGGCCCAGATCACGTCGCCGGCGATCGGCGAGACCGCGAGCGACGCAAGATCGGGGAACATCTCGACGCCGGTCTGATCGAGGTCGATCGGACCGCCGCTCGGGCCTTCGGTGCGCGGATCGTTGCGGGTGAGATCGAGGCTGACGACCTGCCACGTATCGCCGCGGTCGTCGCTCTCGAAGACCACCTGCGCGGCCGCGAACAGCCGGTGCGGCTGAGCCGGCGAGAAGAAGATCGGATGCGTCCAGCCGAAGCGGTATTTCGACGCGATCGCCGCGGAACCGGAGAGATACTTCGGCCACGGGCTGACGTTCTTCTGGGTGTAGAGCGGCGTGTTCATGCGTATCAGCGAGCTGTCGTAGCCGCTGCCGTAGGTCAAGCCGACATCGTCCGGATCGGGCGCCACGAACGTGCTTTCGCCGAACGCGACCGGATGCCAAGCGCCCAGCCACAGGCCTTCGGCCGACGCGCTCGGTCCCTGGACCGCGCCCTCGTCCTGCTGCGCGCCGTACATGTGGAACGGGAACTGGCCGTCCAGCGCGACGTGATAGAACTGCCCCGTCGCCTGGTTGTTGTCGGTGCTCCAGGTCGAGCCGCCGTCGACCGAGACCGTCGCCCCGCCGTCGTCGCCTTCGAGCAGGATCTTCGGATCGTGCGGATTGATCCAGAGGATATGGCAGTCGCCGTGCTGCGGCGAGAGGGTCGTCCAGGTCTTGCCGCCGTTCTTGCTCTTGAAGACCCCGTCGACTTGGGGCGCGTAGACGACGTTCGCGTTTTTCGGGTCGGCGAAGATCGCCATGTAGTAGAACGCGCGTTGGCGCAGGCGCATCTCGGCGTTGACGCGCTTCCACGTCCCGCCGGCATCGTTCGAGCGGAAGACGCCGCCCTCATGGGCTTGGACGATCGCGTAGACGACGCGCGGATCGGCGGGCGAAACGGCGATGCCCATCTTCCCCAGGAGACCGGCCGCGAAGCCGGGATGCTTCGAGATGTTGGTCCAATGCGCGCCGGCGTCGGTCGACTTGTAGAGTCCGCTTCCCGGGCCGCCGCTGGTCAGCGCCCACGGCTGCCGCTGGACTTGCCACATCGAGGCGTACAAGACGTTGTGGTCCCGCGGATCCATGACGATCTGCTCGCCGCCGGTCTTCGCGTCGATCGCGAGGATGGTCCGCCAGCTCTTCCCGCCGTCGGTCGTCTTGAAGACGCCGCGCTCGGCGTTCGGGACGAAGACGTGCCCGAGCGAGGTGGCATAGGCGACGTTGGGATCGCGCGGATCGACGACGATCGAGGTGGTCGTGTGGGTCTCGCGCAAGCCCGCGTAGTGCCACGTCTTGCCGGCGTCGGACGACCGGTAGATGCCTTCGCCGGTATCGAAGTCGCCGCGCACGTCGGACTCGCCGGTGCCGGCGTAGATGACCCGCGGATCCGAGGGCGCGACCGCGAGCGCGCCGATGCTGGTGGCGGTCCCCGGCAGCTTCCCGTCGGTCAGGTTCTCCCACGACAGTCCGTAGTTGACGCTCTTCCAAACGCCGCCCTGGACGCCGCCCATGTAGAACAGATTCTGCTGGCTCGGCACGCCCGCGACCGCGACGACGCGCCCGCCGATGTACGGCCCGACGCTGCGCCAGTGGAGCGCGTCGACGACGCCTTTCGGCGCGGCCGCCGCGGGCGAGACCGCGAGCACGATGAGGAGGGCGGTGATCAGGGCGGCGATCGCGCGTTTCATAGCGGGATAGTCGCGCGCTTCGTCGCCCAATTCCTCTTGCGGGCTACGACCGCCAATTCCCGGCCGCGACGACGGCGCGTTCACCGGGCGGAGCGGATGCGTTCGAGCACCTTGACGAGATTGGCGCCCGCGATATCGGAGACATCCACGCCGTACAGTTCGCGGAGGCGCCTATATGCTTCGTCGAGCGACCCGTCCGGGCAGTAGTCCCAGAGCGACGACTCGTCGGTGAAGAAGACGGACTCGACGTCGAACACGCGGGCTACGAACGCGGCGCCGAACGTCTGGAGCGGCTGCGCCTTCAGTGCGGCTGCCATCTCGATGGCGACCGCCGTTCCCGGCCGCGGCAGGCGATACCGTTCGCGATATCGTTCCAGGTTGCGGGCGAGGTCTTCCCGAGCCCTCGCGGACGAGTCGCCGCAGCCCAACATCATGGGCGAACCGTCGATGTGCGCGTCCAAGCAAAAGGCCGCAACGCACCGCGTGGCTGCGGATCGGGGTGCTGACGGAAGAAGATGGGGTACGAGTCGAGCGTCCACTTCGTCGAGAAGAAGGACGCGACGTACGCGAGATGGCGTTTCATAGATCGAACGACGTGCGATCGTCGCGGGGCTGCGCGGATGGTGCGAGCCCGGGTCGTTCCAGAGCGCCGCCATCCGTGTCAACTCCGGATCATCGATGGGGACATCCCGGCCAGCAGCACGGCCTGCGCATCCCCTTGCGCAGCTTATCGAGACCGACCGCGATGCGGCGCTTACGCGTCTCGTCTTTCTTGGCAGAGGTGACCCAGCAGATCCACTCGTTGCGCGCGAGCGGCGTGATGTCGTCCCACACGCCCTTGGCGATCGCGTCGCCGGCGATCGCCTTACGGAGATCCGCCGGCAGCCTGTGGACCGGACCGCGCTTGGATTCCGCGGTCGTGCCTATGAACATCCGCTCGTGGCGCCGCAGGAGTCGCACTTCTCGCACGAACCGTTGCGGACCATGGTCATCTGCCCGCACTCGCCGCACGAGTTGCCGGTGTAGCCCTTCGCCTTGGCGGCGCTCACGATCGCGGCTTTCTCGCCGCTCGCCGCCGCCGTCCCTACACGTGCCGGTGCGGCCACCGTTGCGGTCGCGACGGCCGACGCCTGCGGCTGCGCGGGACCTTGGCCGGCCGTGCCGGTGCGGCCCGGGTGCAGGTGCTCGCTGACCGGATGCAGGCGTTCGTTCACGCCGATCGGGCGGACGCGAACCTCCCCCTCTTCCTCGGCGATGAACTCCGGCGCCTTGACGTCGGGACCCATCGCGTCCATCTCCATCGAGGGCTGGACGTGCGCGAGCTCGTAGCGGCCGAGATACGAGACGGCCAGTTCGCGGAAGATGTAGTCCAGGATCGAGGTCGCCATCTTGATGTGGTCGTGGCCTTGGACGGGGCCGTTCGGCTCGAAGCGCGTGAACGTGAACGCCTCGACGAACTCCTCGAGCGGCACGCCGTGCTGCAAGCCCAGCGAGATCGCGATCGCGAAGTTGTTCATCAACGAACGGAAGGCGGCGCCTTCCTTGTGCATGTCGATGAAGATCTCGCCGAGTTGGCCGCCTTCGTATTCGCCCGTGCGCAGGTACACCTTATGGCCGCCGATGATGGCCTTCTGGGTGTAGCCGCTGCGGCGCTCCGGCATCCGGTTGCGCTTGGCGATGTAGCGGTAGACGATCTTCTCGGCGACCTGGAGCGGCTGGAGGTACGGCTGGGTCGTCGTCATGATGTCGTCGTCGCCGGTGTCGCCGCCCAGGTCATAGCTGGCGGCCAGCGGCTGCGAGAGCTTCGATCCGTCGCGGTAGAGGGCGACGGCCTTGATCATCCGCTCCCAGGCGTAGCGATAGGCTTCCTTGACGTCGGCGATCGAGGCCGTCTGCGGGAAGTTGATGGTCTTGGAAATGGCGCCGCTGATGAACGGCTGGGCGGCGGCCATCATGTCGACGTGCGCCAGCGGACGGATGTAGCGCGAGCCGTACTTGCCGCACGGGGTGGCGCAGTCGAAGACCGCCAGATGCTCGTCGTGGAGATATGGCGCGCCTTCGAGGGTCATGCGTCCGCAGATGTGGGCCGACGCCTCTTCGATCTGCTGGTTGCTGAAGCCGAGGCCGTCGCGCAGGATGGAGAAGTTCCAGTCGTTGAGCTGGGCCTCGGTCAGCCCGAGCACCTCCTGGCAGAACTCGTCGCCCAGGACGAACTTGTTGAAGACGAACGGCAGCTCGAACGCGGCGACCAGCGAGCCCTCGATCTTGGCGAGGACCTCGTCGGTGAAGCCCTTGGCCTTGAGCGTTGCGCGATTGACGTGCGGCGCGCCGTCGAGCGTGCCGGTGCCGGTCGCGTACGTCTCGATCGCTGCGATCTCGTCGTTGGTGTAGCCGAGGCTGCGCAGCGCCGGTTCGACCGACTGATTGACGATCTTGAAGTAGCCGCCGCCGGCGAGCTTCTTGAATTTCACGAGCGCGAAGTCGGGCTCGATGCCAGTCGTGTCGCAGTCCATCACCAGGCCGATCGTGCCGGTCGGCGCGATGACGGTGACCTGCGCGTTGCGGTAGCCGGCCACCTCGCCGATCGCGAGCGCGTCGTCCCAGGACTTGCGGGCCATTGCCCAGACGTTCTCGGTGAATAGCGTCGGCGCGTGTGTGACCGGGACGATCGAGAGCCCTTCGTATTCCGACGTCTTGGCCTGGTACGCAGCACGGCGATGGTTCCGCACGACTCTTAGCATCGATGCGGCGTTGTCGCCGTAGCGCGGGAACGCACCGAGTTGCTGGGCCATTTCAGCCGACGTACGATATGCGATGCCGGTCATCAGCGACGTGATCGCACCGCACCAACCGAATGCCTCTTCCGAATCGTAAGGCAAACCCATGCGCATCAGGAGCGTTCCAAGGTTGGCATAGCCGAGGCCGAGGGTGCGTGTATCGAACGAGTTGCGAGCGATGACCTGTGACGGGAACTGCGCCATGAGCACGCTGATCTCGAGCGTGAACGTCCAGATGCGGCACGCTTCGGCGAAACGCGCGGCGTCGAACTGTCCCTGCGCGTCTTCGAATGTGACGAGATTCAGCGACGCGAGATTACATGCCGTGTCATCGAGGAAGAGGTATTCCGAGCATGGATTACTAGCGTTGATGCGGCCGTCGGCGGGGCAGGTGTGCCACTCGTTGATGGTCGTGTCGTACTGCAGCCCCGGATCGGCGCACTGCCAGGCGGCGACGGCGATCTTTTCCCACAGGTCGTCGGCGGAGACGGCACGGGCGACGCCGCCGTCGGTGCGTTTGATCAGGTTGAAGTCTTCCTTCGCGTCGAGCGCGCGGAAGAATTCGTTGTTGACGCGGACCGAGTTGTTCGAGTTCTGGCCAGAGACGGTGCCGTAGGCCTCGCCGTCCCAGTTGACGTCGTACGTGTCGATATCGAGCCCGGTGTAGCCTTGCTTGGCGAAATCGAGCGCGTACTGGATGTTGCCCTGCGGGATGCCCGCGCCGAGCGCGCTGCGCAACGCCGCTTTGAGGCCGGGATTGAGCGCCGGATCGAGCCGCGCTTCGGCGGGCAGATCGGCTGCGGAAGCGGCCGCCATGATCGCGTTGAGATGCTTCTGCGCGGAGATCGACCCCGCGACCAGGTCGGAGACCTTCTGTTCTTCCTTGACCTTCCAGGTGATGAACTGCTCGACGTCGGGATGATCGATGTCGAGCACGACCATCTTGGCCGCACGGCGCGTCGTGCCGCCCGACTTGATGGCGCCCGCCGCGCGGTCGCCGACCCGCAGGAACGACATCAGACCGCTGGAGGTACCGCCGCCCGAGAGCTTCTCGCCGCCGCCCCGGATCTGCGAGAAGTTCGAACCGGTGCCCGAGCCGAATTTGAAGATGCGCGCTTCGCGAACCCACAGGTCCATGATGCCGCCGTCGTTGACCAGATCGTCACTGACGCTCTGGATAAAGCACGCGTGGGGAGCCGGGTGCTCGTACGCGCTGGTCGAGCGTGTCAGTTCGTGCGAGGTCGGGTCGACGAAGTAGTGCCCTTGCGCCGGGCCGCTGATGCCGTACGCCCAATGCAGGCCGGTGTTGAACCACTGCGGCGAGTTGGGGGCGCCGACCTGACGGGCGAGCATGTTCGACATCTCGTCGTAGTAGGTGCGGGCGTCGTCCTCGGTGTCGAAATAGTCGTGCTTCCAGCCCCAGTACGTCCAGCATCCGGCCAAACGGTTGAAGACCTCGCGCGCGTCGCGCTCCGCGCCGAAGGTCGCGTCCGCCGCCGCTTCGCTGCGCCACAGCCACTCGGGCACGCCGTCTTCCGGGACCCGGACGAGCTTATCCGGCACGCCGGCCTTGCGGCAGTACTTCTGCGCGAGCACATCGACCGCGACCTGACTCCACGCCGTGGGGACCATCATGTCCTTGGCCTCGAAGATCACCGACCCGTCCGGGTTGACGATCTTGGACGTACGAGGCTCGAAGGCGACGCCGTGGTAGGGCTCGCCGGGCGCGGAGTAAGTACGGCGGAATTTCATTGACGAGGGCTCCTCGGAATCGCAGCAGCAGGCGGAAAGATGGGCTTCGGAGGACGAAAATCGAACACCTGTTCGAATCGCGGCGCGGGGACCAGTAGGGCTCCTTATTGTGCCACACTCACCCCAATACCACAAGATATTGGGGTCGGGTACGTGGATTCCTTGTGTTTCCCCTGAGGATAGTCGACAAAAATCTGAGGACGAGCGGTGGATGTCCCGGTCGGCGACCGGGCCCCTGTGGATAGACCCGAGGATAGTGCGAACAACTGCCCAACAGGAGCCCCACATGTTCGGCCCGGATCGGTTCGCCCCACGCCTCAAAGATGTCTCGCTCGACGCGCTCGAAGCCGCCGGCATCCGCGGCCTGATCGTCGACCTCGACAACACCCTGCTGGGCTTCCGAGAGACCGAGCTGGCGGGCGAGCACTTGGCGTGGGTGGCGGCCGCCCACGACCGGGGCATGCAGATCGTGATGGTCTCGAACAACTTCAGCGAGCGGGTCCGCACGGTCGCCGCCCAGATCGGCGTCCTCGGCTGCGTGCCGAACGCCCTCAAGCCGCTGCCGTTCGGGTTTCTGCGGGCGAAGAAGATGCTCGGGCTACCGCGCCGCAATATCGCGGTCGTGGGCGATCAACTCTTCACCGACGTGCTGGGCGGGAAGGTCTGCGGCCACTACACCATCCTCACCGAACCGATCGAGGCCAAGGACTTCGCCCTCACCAAGGTCTTCCGATTCTTCGAGCGCCTGATGCTGCCGGCGCGGAGGGATCCGTGAGGCTGGCGCTGATCGGAGATCCGGTCGCGCATAGCCGCAGTCCGCGGCTGCATCGGCGGTTCCTGGAAGAGGCCGGCATCGACGGCGACTACGTCTCGATCCGGGTCCCGCGCGACAACGCCGTCGACGTGCTCCGCCGGATGCGGATGGACGGCTATACCGGCTGCAACGTGACCTATCCGCTCAAAGAAGAGGCGCTGCGCGCGTGCGACGTCATCGACGAGGAAGCCCGGCGGGTCGGCGCGGTCAACACCGTCCTGTTCGGCATGGAGATCCGGGGCACCAACACCGACGGCATCGGCGCGCGCAGCGCGCTCGAGAGCGTCCTCGACGAGCCGCTCGCCCTCAAGCGCGTCGGCGTGCTCGGGACGGGAGCGACCGCTCGCGCGATCCTCTCGGCGCTGCAAGCGTGTGACGCCTATGCCTTCGCGTGGGGCCGCGACGACGAGAAGGTCGCGGATCTGCACGCACGCTTCGAATGCGATGCGTGGCCGGAGGACAATCCGCCGGAGATCACCATCAATACGCTTCCTCCCGACGTCGTCTTGCCGGCATCGCTCGTCGATCAGCTGCAGCTGACCGACTTCGTGATGGACGCGAACTACGGCGAGCGGGCGACGCTGGCGAAGCAACTGCGGCGAGAGGTCATACCCGGCGACGCGATGCTCGAAGCCCAGGCCCGCGCGTCGTTCGATTACTGGCTCGCCCACGTAGAGCGCGTCGGCAACTAAAAACGCCCGCCATATCCGGCGAGCGCGACGAGTTCGAAAAAGAGAAACCGGAGAGGGGGAGATTCGAACCATTCCCCACGCTTGGCGCGTGGGGACCCCAATAATTTAAAAACCGCTCCGATGCTTCGCATCTCCGCTTCGGGAGTTCGAATCGCAACGCGCGGGTTAGATCCGGAGAGGGGGAGATTCGAACTCCCGAGACGCTTTCACGTCTGCTCGCTTTCCAAGCGAGTGCATTCGACCACTCTGCCACCTCTCCAAGACGTGCAACGGCCCCCGGGCCGATTGGCTTTTCGGGGGCCGATTCCTTGGCTGCGGACGAAGGCTAGTGGTGGTGGCCCCCGTCGCCGTCGTCGTCGTCACCGTAGTGGTGTCCGCAGTCCTTGTGATTACCGTGGTCGTCCTCGTGGCGATCGCCGTCGTGACCGCCGTGGCCGTGCTTGTCGTTCTCCTTGGCGCAGGGAGACGGGCTCGGGCTCGGGCTGGCCGGGACCACGACCGTCGTGGCGATGGCGACGTAGAACGTGTACGAGGTGCCGAGCGTATACGAGAGGCCCGGCGAGGTTGCCGGGAAGATCAGGTTCGCGCCGTCGATCGAGGCGGGGCCGGTGACCTGCATCGCGGCGGCGCCGGTCGCCGGGTAGGCGACGATCACGCAGTCCGAGACCGGCAGGTTGGTCGGCGTAGGCGTCGGCGGCGGTGTCGCAGAGGCGAGGGCGGCGCGCTTGCCGCCGGCGGCCGCGACCGGTGACGGGGTGGCGACCGGTACCGCGCAAGTCATCGGGACGGTGAACTGATCGGTCTTCAGCACGCCGCTGTTGAACGGCGAGAAGGGCGGCGCGACCGAGACCGGCGTGACCAGGAAGTCGATGACGCCGCTGCCCGCATAGAACGCGAGCGGGCGGATGTTCTGATAGGTCGTGATGGTCGTCGTGCCGCCGCCGGTCGGCGAGGAGGTCGGGGCCGGCGAGCAGTCGTCGTCGTGGCCGCCCTTGTGATCGTCGCAGTCCGCGCCGTGGTGATCGCCGCGAGCCGTCGACACCGACGGAGCGCCGGTCGAAGAGCCCGACGATGCCGCGCCGGCGGACCCGCCGGGAAGCAGTCCGCTGCCGGCATTTCCGCCGCACGCGACGACGCTGCCGAGCAGGACGAAGCCCGCCAGGAGGGCCAGGAGTTGACGGTTCAGGGAACGAGGCACAGAGCGATCCTTCCGAACGACAAAGAAAAAGCGCCGATCCGTGACGCGATGCCTCCGTTCGTCTAGGAGGAGGTGGCGCCTTCAGGCGACCGTAAAGCGAGCGCGAAGAAGATATTAAGAAGCCTCGAGCTCGGGTGATCCAGCCGCCGCCGCCTCGACCATCAGCTCGAAATCGGCCGGGGGGAGGGCGCGGGCATAGAGGAAGCCCTGGGCGTATTCGCAGCCGCAGTCCCGCAGGAAGTCGGCCTGGGCCTTGGTCTCGACCCCCTCGGCATGGACGGTCATCCCGAGCGAATGGGCCATCGCGATGATGGCCGAGATGATCGCGAGGTCGTTCTCGTCGCTCGGGATATCCCGGACGAACGACTTGTCGATCTTGAGCTTGTCGATCGGGAGCTTCTTGAGGTAGGAGAGCGAGGAGTAGCCCGTGCCGAAGTCGTCGAGCGCGAGCGAGATGCCCAACTGCTTGAGTTGGCGCATGATGCCGATCGATTCCTCGGCGTCGTGCATCGCGACCGTCTCGGTGATCTCGAACTCGAGGTGCGTGCCGGCCAGCCGCGCGAAACGCAGCGCGTCCTCGATCGACTTGGTCAGGTTGTGGTGCGCGAACTGCCGGGCCGAGAGGTTGACCGCGAGCTTGAAGCGCGGCCCGAAGCGGTCGTGCCAGCGGCGCATCTGCTCGGCCGCACCGCGCAGGACGTAGTCGCCGAGATTGATGATGAAGCCCGACGCCTCGGCCTGCCCGATGAACGTATCCGGCGAGGCGTAGGCCGGGTCGCGCTGCTCCCAGCGCAGGAGCGCTTCGACGCCGACGATCCGATTGGTCGAGAGCGAGACGACGGGTTGATAGTAGATACGGAACTCGTCGTTCGAGAGCGCATTGGAGAGTCGCTGGTGGATCGGCAGTCGATAGCTCACACCGCCTCGTGCCTTCCCGCCGGCCGACGCGCGTCCCTTGCGGCCTAGAGCTCGGCCAGGCCTGCGAGCCGGCTGTAGTACGCGATCCTGGCGGCCTCTTCGGCCAGGTCGGTCAGCACGAAGGCGCGCTCGAGCGTGTCGGCGACGACCGAGACGCCGTGGCGTTCCATCACGACCGTATCGAAGCCGCGCGCGAACTCCGCGGCGCAGAGGTCCGCAAGGTCGCGCGTTCCCGGTTGGCGGAAGGCGGTCCAGGCGACCGGGCCCAGGGTTTCGCGCGCGCCGACCGTATCGCGGGGGAAGATCGACCCGACCTTCGACCAGACGACGCAGAACGTCGGGTGGGTGTGGACGATGCAGCGCGCGCCGGGACGCGCGCCGTAGGCGGCGAGGTGGAGCGGCAGTTCGCTCGTCGGGCGCTGCTCCGAAGCGCGCGGGGCGCCGCCGGGATCGACCCGGACGATGGCCTCCTCGGGAAGGTCGCGGAGCGAGAGTCCGGACGGCGTCACCAGGAGGTCGCCGTCGTCGAGGCGGACCGAGACGTTGCCGCTCGAGCCGGTGACGAGCCGGCGATCCCACAGCAGCCGGCAGTAGCGCGCGATCTCCGCGCGCGCCCGATCCTCCCCGGCGCTCACACGCCGGCGGGGTGCCAGATCGTCTTGACTTCGCAGTACTGCGCGATATCGTCGAGGCTCTGGGCGGCCGGCGACGTCCATTCGTCGGCCGAACGCTTCGGCCAGACGCGCACGCGTTTGACGTTGTCCGCCGCCGAGCGCTGCAGGGCGACCGTCAGCTCCGCATCGACATCCTCGAAACCGAGCGCGTTGACATCCATGTGCTTGGCCAGGATCGGTCCGAGTTCGGCCCGCTGCCCGGTCAGGATGTTGACCACGCCGGGCGGCAGATCGCTCGTGGAAAGCGCCTCTGCGAAGACGATCGCGGTGCGCGGATCCGTCTCCGACGCGACCGCGACGACCGCGTTCCCGGCGACGAGTGCCGGCACCACGACCGAGACCAGGCCGAGCAGCCCGAGCTTGTCGGGGGCCATCACGCCGACGACGCCGGTCGCTTCGACGGTGGAGAAGTTGAAGTGCGGGCCCGCGACCGGATTGCGGCTCGAGAGCAGAGCGGAGTACTTATCGCACCAGCCGGCGTACCAGACGACCCGGTCGATGGCCGCGTCGATCTCGTCCTTGGGGAATTCTTCGCGCCGGGCTTCCATCATCTCGGCAAGCCGGTAGAGGATCAAACCGCGCAGCGCCGGCGCGGTCTTCGCCCACTTGGCCTGGGCCCCGCGGGCGGCGACCACCGCATCCCGGACGTCCTTGCGCGACGCGCGGGCGATATTGGCGCCGAAGGCCTTGCCGTCCCAGAGCGGATCGCTGCGGCCGGATTCCGAGCGCACGAACGCGCCGCCGATGAAGAGCTTGTACATCTTGCGGACATCGAGCCGCACGTCCTCATGTTTTGCCACCCGGCACGTTACGACGGCGGCGGCCGGAAGGCCTCGCGGATGTGGGTAGAGTAGGGCGAGAACAGCAATTCCCGCCGATTGAGGAGCGATCGTGGCAGCAGAGAAATCACAGCCGTTTTTGTCGGACGTCGAAGAACTCCGGCGCCGGGCCCGCGAGAACATCTCCAAGGGCGCCGTCACCTCGAGCTACGGCGCGGACACGAAGGTCGTCTGCGACGTGCTCAACCAGGCGCTGGCGACCGAGATCGTGTGCGTCCTGCGCTACAAGCGGCATTTCTACACCGCGAAGGGCATGAACAAGGACGCCGTCGCGGCCGAGTTCCTCCAGCACGCCAACGAGGAGCAGGGACACGCCGACCAGATCGCCGAGCGCATCACCCAGCTCGGCCACGATCCGGACTTCAATCCCGAAGGTCTGGCGACGCGCAGCCATTCGCAGTACGTCACGGGCAAAGACCTGGCGGACATGGTCAAGGAGAATCTGATCGCCGAGCGCATCGCGATCGAGTCCTATACCGAGATCATCCGGTTCCTGGGCGACAAGGATCCGACGTCGCGGCGCATGATGGAAGGCATCCTGGCGGTGGAAGAAGAGCACGCCAACGACATGCTCGACCTCCTCGACCAGTACGCGTAGCGAACGATCCGGGAACTGATCCTGGTGCGCCACGGGCGCACCGCATGGAACGCCGCGCGCCGCTTTCAAGGGCAGAGCGACATCCCGCTCTCCGAGGAGGGCCGCGCGCAGGCGCGCGCCACCGCGGCGGTCCTGGCCGCCGCGCCGCTCGACGCGCTCGTGTCGAGCGATCTCTCGCGCGCGCTCGACACGGCCCGCGCGATCGCCGAAGGCCGCGCGCTCGAGGTCGCGCCGGACGCGCGCCTGCGCGAGTTCGCCTTCGGCGAGTGGGAGGGCCTGACGTGGGACGAGATCGTCGCGCGCTTTCCGGTCGCGCGCGACATGGCGTTCTCGTCGGTGCGCGCGTATCGCCCGACCGGCGGCGAACGGTTCGGCGAGGTGCGAGAGCGCGTCGCCGCGGTCCTGGACGCCTATCGCGATCGCGCGGGGACGGTCGCGTTCGTCACCCACGCCGGCGCGTTGCACGCGCTTCTCGACATCCTCGTCGGCCACGAGGTCGACCTCGGCGCCGTGCGGCTCACGCCGGCGTCGATCACCCGGATCGCGATGGATTCGCCGCGACCGCGACTAATGAGCCTCGACGATGTTCGCCATCTCGATTGATCCCGTTTCGCGCGAAGCCGCCCGCGCCGCTCGCGCGCGGATCGACCGTCTCACCAAGCCGGTCGGCAGCCTCGGGCGGCTCGAAGACCTGGCGGAGCGGCTCGCGGCGATCGCCGGGGCCACGCCGCCGTCCAACTACGAACGGCGCGCCATCCTGGTCGGGGCCGGCGATCACGGCGTGACCGCCGAAGGCGTCAGCGCCTACCCGAGCGAGGTGACGCCGCAGATGGTCGGGGCGTTCTTGGGCGGATTCGCCGCCATCAACGCGCTGGCGCGCGCGGCGCGCGCAGACGTCTACGTGGCGGATTTCGGCATCGCGAGCGCGCTGCCGGATCATCCGCGCCTCCTCCAGCACGCGACGGCGCGCAGGACGAAGAACTTCGCGCGCGAGCCGGCGATGACGCAGGAGCAGGTCGATGCGGCGCTGCGCGCGGGCGTCGCGGCGTTCGAATCGGTCCGCCGGGCGACCGGCTGCGAACTGCTCGCGCTGGGCGATATGGGCATCGGCAACACCACGTCGGCGGCGGCCATCATCTGCGCGCTCCTGGACGTCGAGCCGGAGGATATCGCCGGCCGCGGTACCGGCGTCGACGACGCGGGGTTCGCGCGCAAGCTGGCGGCGATCCGCGCCGGCGTCGCGCGCACGCACGCTTCCGATTGGCGCAGCGTCGCGAGCGAGGTCGGCGGCTTCGAGATCCTCGGGCTCGCGGGCGCGCTGCTCGGCGCCGCCAAAGCGCGCGTCCCGGTGGTGCTCGACGGCTTCATCGTCGCGGCGTCCGCGCTGCTCGCGCAGCGGATTGCGCCGGAGTCGATCGACTACTGCATCGCATCGCATCGCTCGCGCGAACGCGGCCACGAGGTCGCGCTGCGCGGGCTCGGGTTGGTGCCGCTCTTCGATCTGGATCTGCGCTTAGGCGAGGCGAGCGGCGCCGCGTTGGCGCTGCCGGTCGTCGAAGCCGCCGCGCGCATGATCCGCGAGATGAAGACGTTCGAAGAGGCCGGCGTCGCGACCGCGGAAGCCGCCGCGCGGGCGTGAGCGTGCTCCGCTCGCTCGCGGGCGCCCTCTCGTATTTCACGATCCTTCCCGCGGGCCGCAGCGACGGACCCCCGGATCGGACGACGATGGCGTGGCTTCCGCCCGTCGGCGCGTTGGTCGGCGCCATCTGCGGCGGCTGCGGCTGGCTGGCCTGGCGGTATCTCGGCACCCCCTGGGGCGCGGTCGTGCCGTTCGCGCTCGGCATCGTGCTGACCGGCGCGCTGCATCTCGACGGGTTCCTGGACTGCTGCGACGCGCTTTGCGCGAGCGTCCCGCCGGAGCGCCGGCGCGAGATCCTCAAGGATCCGCGTCACGGGACGTTCGCGTTCGCAGGCGGCGCGATCGTCGCCGCCGTCGCCTTGGCCGCGCTCTCGCGGTTTCCGTACGCGTCCTTCGGCGGATGGGGAAGCGTCGCGGCGATGGCCGCCGTCCCGATGCTCGCGCGCATGGCGGCGGTCGCGAATCTCGACGCGCCTCGACGCCCGGCGCTCGCCGCGGTCTACGGCGTGCTGGCGGCTCCGGGAACGCTGCCGCCTTCGCTTTCAAACGATGGGCGACGGGCCGGCTGGGGGGCGGGGAGAGCGGCGACATCTATGGCGCCTGCATCGTCGCGATCGAGATCGCCGCGCTCTTCGGGCTGTCGCTTCGCTACTGACCCTGCGCGAGCGAGTAGCCGCGCTCGCCGTCGAACGTGTAGAGCCCCTCGGTCTTGACCACGTCGAAGCCGGCGCCGCTCGCGCCTTCGACGAGTTTCGCGACCGTCGAACCGTCGAACGCGCCGCCGTCCGACTCGAACCGGCACGACCAGTGGTCGCTCCAGAACGTATCGGGATTGCCGTCCGGCCAGACCTTGGTGCCGCGGTTGGCGATCACCACCAGCTTCGCGCCCGCCACCTCCAGCCGGTTCAGGCCCGCCGCGATCTCGTCGGGATCGCCGTTGGGCTTGTCGATGTAGAGATCGACGCCGACGCGCTGCTTCTTGGCGGAAGCTCCCGCAGGACGGACGGAGAGGTCCAGGACCGCGTCCTTGGCATATTCGGCCGGCGCCAGGTGCTGCGGCATCTGGCCGAGACGCGCGATGATCGCGTCGGCGAACTCTTTCGTCCCGACCTTCTCCTTGCTGGTGCCTTCCTTGTAGATGTCGTAGGTGTGGATGCCGTCCTCGATGGTGCGCAGCCAGGCGTTGTGCGCCTTCTCGGCGACGTCGCCCTGACCGATATGCGAGAGCATCAGCAGCGCCCCGTGGAAGAGCCCCGACGGGTTGGCCATGTTCTGTCCGGCCCGGCGCGGCGCCGACCCGTGGATCGCCTCGAACATCGAGCAGTGGTCGCCGATGTTGGCCGAACCGGCCAATCCGACCGAGCCGGTGATCTGGGCAGCGACGTCGGAGAGCACGTCGCCGTAGAGATTCGGCATCACCAGCACGTCGAACGCCTCGGGCGTGTCGGCCATCTTGGCCGCGCCGATGTCGACGATCCAGTGCTCGGCCTCGATCTCCGGATACTCCTTCGCGATCTCGTCGAAGACCTTATGGAACAGACCGTCCGTGATCTTCATGATGTTGTCTTTGGTGAAGCACGTGACTTTCTTGCGCTTGTTGGCGCGCGCGTACTCGAACGCGTAGCGCACGATCCGCTCGCTTCCCGGGCGCGAGATCAGCTTGAGGCACTGCGTGACCTGCTGCGTCTGGCGGTGCTCGATGCCGCCGTAGACGTCTTCCTCGTTCTCGCGGACGATCACCAGGTTCATCTTCGGATGCTTGGTCGCGACGTAGGGGAAGAGCGACGCGCACGGGCGGACGTTGGCGTACATGCCGAGCGTCTTGCGGACCGTG
>Ga0207667_10000969_pt1 | contig 36612 bp, 29 predicted proteins | sample KBSCornC52_FD_184301 | JGI IMG/M metagenome (GOLD analysis project Ga0207667, IMG submission 184301) | Corn rhizosphere microbial communities from Kellogg Biological Station, Michigan, USA - KBS Corn C5-2 (SPAdes) (version 2) | ecosystem: Host-associated > Plants > Roots > Rhizosphere > Soil ...
GTGCCGAAGGCAAAAGCGTTATTCAGAATATTGAACAGATAGACAGGGGCTATCAGTATATTGATAAACGTTTACAGCAACTGGGAGCGGATATTAAAAGAATATAGAATTTTGAATATTAAATAAGACCCGGAAGTGGAAGTGAGGAACCACAAACAATAAACTACAAACTACGAACCCATACATGCCGTATCAACCTAACAACAAGATCATTATCATTACTGCTCCGTCGGGAGCCGGAAAAACCTCCATTACCCGTTTTTTATTAAAGGAATTTCCGCAACTGGCTTTTTCTGTATCTGCCGCTACCCGCAATAACCGTTCGAATGAAAAGAACGGAGTAGACTATTACTTTATGAGTATGGAAGATTTCACCAGAAAAATACAGCATAATGAGTTTGTTGAATGGGAAATGGTGTATGAAGGCAAATACTACGGCACTTTAAAATCAGAACTCGAACGCATCTGGAACAATAATCAGGTACCGGTGCTGGATATAGACGTAAAAGGCGCTATTCACGTACAGCAGCAATATCCCGATACCACCCTTTCTATTTTTGTTGAACCCCCATCGGTAGAAGAATTAAAACGCCGCCTCGGCTCCCGCGGTACTGAAACAGCCGAAAGCCTTCAGGCAAGGGTAAACAAGGCCTCCTACGAAATATCTTTCAAGCATCATTTCCACAAAATAATACTGAACGATAACCTGGAACGCGCCTGTGTGGTAGCCAAAGACGTAGTTCAGCAATTTTTAGGGATATAAGGACCGTAATTCCAAAATAAGAGGTATGAAGTAAGAAAAGGGTTATTTCTAACCTCCTACTTCTTATTTCCTGCTTCGTCCTTTTTTTATACTTTCGTATCCCAACTATGAGTTTTATCACTATCATAGGCATCGCTATTGGCGTAGCCTTTTTGCTGGTCGCCTATTTTGCAGGGATTGAAGTGGCTTTCACCTCAGCCAACCGGCTGAATATTGAATTGAAAAAGAAGCAGGGCGCCAGCAGTGGTATTCTGTTATCCAACCTGTTCGATAACCCCTCCCGTTTTATAGGTACCAATGTGGTAGGGTTCAGCTTTTTTCTGGTAATAGTGGTATTACTGGGTTCGGCATTCTGGAATGAAGTATTTAACTGGGATAAGCTCGATATATCAGCCCGTTCATTTATTACACCCATTCGCCTGTTTTTCGAGATCGTGGTATCGTGGCTGGTGATCATTTTACTGGGCGAATGCATTCCCAAAGCTATTTTCAAAGCGAAAAGCGATTCACTGCTTTCCTTTTCTGCCCGGGTAGGACTACTGGGTTTATTCGACCAGTTATTTTACTGGGTAGCCGGCGCTTTTGTAAAGCTGTCGATCTTCATATTGAATGTGATCTTCGATATGCGAATCGATAAACGGAAAGAACCCTTTTCACGCAGCGATCTGGACCATTTTTTTCAGCAAACCAACGAATATAACAGCGACAGTGGCGATAAAAATACCGAGCTGTTCGAAAATGCGTTGTCATTACCCAAAATAAAGGTGCGCGAATGCCTGGTTCCCCGTAAAGAAATTGAAGCTATTGAATTGAATGCCACCGTAGAGGATGCCCGCAAAAAATTCATTTCAACAAAACTGAGCAAACTGATCGTGTATGCCGGTAATATCGATCATATTCTCGGTTATATTCACCAGCTCGATCTTTTTAAACAGCCCGATCTGATCAAGGAGATCCTGCTGCCCATTCCTGCCATACCTGAAAGTATGAGCGCGACCGACCTCATTAATAAGCTCACCAAAGACCGCAAAAGTATTGCCTGGGTAGTAGATGAATTTGGCGGTACCGCCGGCATTGTTACCATGGAAGACCTGCTGGAAGAGATCTTCGGTGAAATCAAAGATGAGTATGATGTGGAGGAATTTGAAGAAAAAATGATTTCGGAAGATGAATACATTTTATCGGGCCGCCTCGAACTCGATTATCTGATAGAAAAATATAAACTCGAATTCCCCGAAAACGCCTCCGAAACCCTCTCGGGCTTTATTATTCAGCACCACGAAACCATTCCCCGTTTAAAGGAACGCATCATTATTGGCAATTACGAATTTGAGGTATTGAACGTAAGCGATACCCGTATTGAAATGGTGCGGCTGAAGATCCTCAGATAGTAACACGCCTTTGTATAATTGAGCTACCTGATTTTCAAGTTGGCACTTAGCAGTGGGCAGTTAATTACCGTTTATTGGGTATGCAAACGATTTTTTTAGAAACCCACGGAACGTGTTGGTAATTACTCAACTGCAAACTGGGAACTGCAAACTGCCAATTGCTATCTGCAAACTGCAAATACCGCCAATACAGTATTTCCATTAGCTTTTTTGCCATGAAACCTATAACCTCCGGTACCCGTAACCCCACAATAACAAGCTTTCTGCTCATTCCAACCTGAATAGCCTTAAATTTGCCCCGCTTTTAATATTTTTCTTACTTTTTGTAATCCTATGGCGTTACCTTTTTTTGATAGAAGGAGCAATGATAGCGAGATGACATTTGTTGATCATCTTGAAGAGCTTCGTTGGCATATTGTGCGTTCTGTATTGGCGATTCTTGTAGGAGCGATTATCATTTTTATAAAGATCGATTGGGTATATGATATGATCGTTATGGGCCCCGTACGTAATGATTTTATATCGTACCGTGCCATGTGTGGTTTAAGCCATGTGCTGCACCTGGGCAACACGCTGTGTATGCCGCCCATTCCGAAAGATTACAGGTTGCTCGGTAATACGGTAAGCGGACCGTTTATGTCGGCTATTCAAATTGGCGTTATTGGTGGTTTTATTATCGCCTTTCCCTTCATATTCTGGGAGTTCTGGAAGTTTGTAAAACCGGCTTTGTCGCCAAAAGAATTAAACTATTCACGTGGCGCCATCTTTTATGTATCAATTTGCTTTTTTATAGGAGCTGCATTCGGCTATTTTATACTGGGTCCCTTTACCTTCAACTTTCTGGCGAATTTTACCCTGGGAACACGGGGATTTTATGAATACAAACCAGCCCTGAGCGATTATATCGATAACCTGGTTGATATTGTTATTGGTTGCGGTATCGCCTTTGAGCTGCCGATCTTATCGTATGTGTTGACTAAAATCGGACTAATAACACCTAATTTCCTGCGCACCTATCGTAAGTATGCCTATGTTGTGATACTGGTGGTAGCGGCTATCATCACTCCTTCACCCGACTGGACGAGCCAGATGATCGTGTTTTTACCCCTGTGCCTTTTATACGAATTAAGCGTTATGGTAGCTAAACGCGTATATAAAAGAGATCAGGAAAGAGAACGGGATGAATGGGGTTAACAGATAGATTGATAAGTTAATTATTAATAGTTAAAACAGGCCAATGGTGAATGGTCAATCGTAATTTGGATTGACATTCACGATTGCCGATTCACGATTCACGATATGTCTGCAATATTCGATCCTTCAAAACCCATTGCCATCGGCAGCGATCATGCCGGTTACGAGTACAAAATGGCCATTGTAAAATGGCTAACCGAAAAAGGTTATCAGCTGCAGGATAAAGGCGTAAATGAAAACAAATCGGTAGACTATCCCGATTATGCGCATCCCGTTGCCAGTTCAGTAGAAAAGGGAGAAACCGCTTTTGGTATTTTATTATGCGGCAGCGCCAATGGCGTTTGCATTACCGCCAACAAACACCAAGGTATTCGTGCCGGACTGGCTTTTGAAACAGAAGTGGCCAAACTGATCCGTCAGCATAACGATGCCAATGTTATTTGCATTCCCGCCCGTTTTGTTTCGCTTGAATACGCCAAACAAATGATCGAAATATTCATGGCAACCCCCTTTGAAGGTGGAAGACATCAAACAAGAGTTAATAAAATAGCCTGCGCTTAATAAAGCGCTCAGCAGCATAAAAGCAATTAGAAAAAGCCCCGCAAATGCGGGGTTTTTTAATGCCTTTTCGGCCGTCATCAGCCGAATTATCAATAAATCTCAAACAGACCTGATACAGACCTCAAACAGACCTTAAACAGACCTCATACAGGCGCGATCTGTTTTAACTCTGTTTTAACTATGTTTAATGTCTGTTTTATAATAAAATGACGTATAGGCAGAATAGCCATTCATTAGGGCAAAAGAATAGAAAAAGGGCCGTTACCTTACGGCAGCGGCCCTTTTTGTATCCTTTTCAGGTAACCAGTTCTAGTTAGCCTGAAATTTATTATTCTTCAGCAACCAGGTTGCACTCTGATAATATGCTATCGCCTGTTTAACCAGGCTGTCGTTCAGCGGCGCCTTCTGCGCTTTACCGGTGGTAAAATCTGGCTTAAATTCCTCAACCTGCTGTATAGGCGACTGAATTACCAGCTGACCATCCCTGAGGTAACCAAGACCCTGATAAGTGCTTATAAACGCTCTTTCCTGACCAACAGGCAGTGAAAAGATATCCTGCCCGAAGAATTTTGAATGATAGTTGAATTTCAGCAGTCCCAGTATGGTAGGCGCAATATCGATCTGGGCAGTAAGACGATCCATTTTCTGCGGCTGAATATTGCCGGGACTATAGATGATCATGGGAATATGATAACCTGTAACGGGCAGTTCAACACTACCGGCACTACCGGCACAATGGTCGGCCACAATTACAAAGACGGTATTGTTAAACCAGGGTTTTTGACTGGCTTCGCGAATAAACTTGCCAATAGCATAATCGGTGTATTTCACAGCACCATCTCTCCATTGTTTTGACGGCGGAATATCAATTCTTCCTTCAGGATAAGTAAACGGCCGGTGATTCGATACCGTCATTACATGTGCAAAGAACGGCTTCTGCTTACTATAATCATCATCCAGGGTATGCAGGGTTAGCGTAAACAGGTCTTCGTCGGCAACACCCCATATATTGGCATAGTGGATTTGATCGGGCTTTAGTGCGCTACGGTCAATTACCTGATAATGATTACCCGAGAAAAAGGTACTCATGTTATCAAAATAACCATAACCGCCATACAGGTACTGGGTAATATAGCCTTTGGAATTAAATACCGATCCCAGTGAAAACATATTTTCGTTATGCGGTCTTTTTACAACACTCTGGCCCGGTGTGGGTGGTATGCTCAATGATAAGGCTTCGAGTCCGCGAACGGTTCTGGTGCCACTTGAGTACAGATTCGTGAACAGAATACTCTTTTCGGCTAAACTATCGAGAAAGGGAGTGATATTTTTGTCGTTACCGAATGCCTTCATAAAATCGGCACTGAAGCTTTCAACGCTTATTAATACCACGTTCATTTTACGTTCGGGTTCAGCATAGCTGATCTCGCGCTCGATGCTAAAAGGATCATTGTTTACAAAGTGAGCATTGGGTGCAGCCAATTCCTTACGCATGATGCTGAATGCTTCCTGATCAGGCAGCACTTTATAGAACTTATAAAAATCAAGCTCATTATTGTTAAACGCGGTACCAAATTCAAACAATCCGTTTGCTGCCAGTTCATTCGCATAGGCATTGTTGCTGAATTTTTTCCATTTATTGGTTACAAAGAAAAAAGTAAGCGCCGGGAAGATGAGCAGTATTAAGGATACAACAGTACGGTTGGCAAAGCTCATTTTAAATTTCAGGGAGCGGTCGATGTTTTTTCTTACCGACCATACAACAACAAAAGCTGCTGCCAGTACGCCGGCGATGATCCAGCCAACAGGATATGATTCGCGAATATTTCCCAATACCTCATTGGTATAGATGAGGTAATCTACCGCAATGAAATTATAGCGGGTTGAAAATTCGTTCCAGAAGAAATATTCGCTGATGGCATTGAACAGTAAAAGAAAAGTTACCAGAAAGATATCGACGTACAGCACATATCTTCTCCATTTTTCTCTGAAAACAGGACCTTTTGCTGCCAGAAAAAGAAAGATCAGCAATCTGAGGCCGATAAGAACGACCACGCCCCAGTGTAAATCTGAATTATATTCTTCGGGGACCAGTTGTGTAAATGCAAAAAGAAGCATCAGGGCAACATAAAAACCGATTGCCCATAGGCGCCGTTTTGGTAAATAAGATTTTTCGTTGGTAAACCACAAATGCAATATAAATGGAACGATAATGTAGGAGCTAACGGCCAGATCATAGAATAACCCTATACCAAAAACGCCAAGGAGGTTGAGCAACGTCCAGTCAAATCCTTTACCAGTATACAATAACAAACCAAGCCTTGTAACGAATGATATTCCCAGATAAATGAATACCAGTAAAAGGACTATGCCATAACGATGTGTCAACCCTTTTTTAATAAAGGACCGAAATCGATGCATTTTTCTTAATGTGAATTCAAAATAATGTTTATGAACTAAGGTACAGTGCAATACACAGCAGAGCCGGTATTGTTTGACATAAAAACCATATTTACAGGATTTCCCCTATCGGAGCCTTGCATTCAATAAATTTTAATTGAACTGCTGCCACCTGTAAAGCTACATTTAAAAGCCCCGTAGGATTTACCAACAGGGCTCATTAACAAGCAATTAATGCTTTTTTACCAGCCTAATACCCAGGCAAATATTAATGGCGCAACAATAGTAGCGTCACTTTCAACTATAAATTTCGGGGTATTGATATCGAGCTTACCCCAGGTAATTTTTTCGTTGGGCACAGCGCCTGAATAGGAGCCATACGAAGTTGTCGAGTCAGAGATCTGACAGAAATAGCTCCAGAAAGGCACATCATGCCATTCCAGATCCTGATACATCATGGGCACCACGCAAATGGGGAAGTCACCGGCAATACCGCCACCTATCTGGAAAAATCCAACACCTTTGCCTTCGCTGTTTTTACGGTACCAGTCGGCCAAAAAAACCATGTACTCAATACCACTTTTCATAGTGGTGGCCTTTATTTCGTTTTTAATAACATACGAAGCGAAAATGTTACCCATGGTGCTGTCTTCCCAGCCCCCTACAATGATGGGCAGATTTTTTTCGGCAGCGGCGATCATCCAGCTATCCTTTGTATTGATCTGGTAATCTTTTTCCATCACTTTACTCAGCAGCAGCTTATACATAAACTCGTGCGGGAAATACCGTTCGCCTTTGGCATCGGCGTCTTTCCAGAGTTTTACAATATTGTGCTGTATGCGGCGGAAAGCTTCTTCTTCGGGTATACAGGTATCGGTAACACGGTTCAATCCCTGCTCCAGTAATTCCCATTCCTGCTGAGGCGTAAGATCGCGATAATTGGGAATGCGTTTATAATGGTCATGAGCTACCAGGTTCATAATATCTTCTTCCAGGTTGGCGCCGGTGCAACTGATAATTTGCACTTTATCCTGGCGGATCATTTCGGCCAGTGAAACACCCAATTCGGCGGTACTCATGGCGCCCGCCAGCGTAACCATCATTTTACCACCTTCAAGTAAATGAGTTTCATACCCTCTGGCAGCATCTACCAGAGCTGCAGCATTAAAGTGCCGGTAATGATGTTCAATAAATTGCGAAATGGGTCCTTTGCTCATTGATCAGTATTTTTTGTGTGGCCGCAAAGGTAGGGAAAAAGGATGTCGGAAGTCGGATGTCAGAAGTCTGAAATCGGACAAAACAGGAAGTAAGAAATAAAGCTAAGAAGTTCAAGTTCTTCCGACCTCTGACCTCAGGCTTCCGACTTCGGACCTCAGACTTCGGACTTCATAAAAGTGAAAGGCCCCTGAATGTCAGGAGCCTTATCTTTCCAACTAAAACCAACTATAAGAAAAATCTTCTGTTAAATTGATTGTTTCCTTTCTCTTTTAAATACTTCCCAGCCATTGGTTCCGCTTGATTTAAGTATTACTTTATGGTCGCTGTTTTCGAGCGTAACATAATAAGTGTTTTCGTCATTGGCCGCCATTTCGAACAGGTCGGCTATCCAGTAATTGCTGTAATTTTTCTTTAAGTCGGTAAGCAAATTGATTGGTAACTGACCCGATACAATGTTGCGGGTAACACCTAATAATTTGCCTTCTTCTGAATAATACGCAAATACAACCTGGTCGTTAAGGGAGAATGTGGCTTTTACAAATTCTTTTGTAGTTGTCCATTGCACGTTTTGTGCGCCGGCAAATTCTTTGTTGAAAGATTTAGTGATCTGTTGATTCACTTCTTCTCTTCCATTGGCAAATGCACTACTGATACCAGTTATGAGCATAAACACGCCAATGATGATCTTGTTTTTCATGATGCTATTTTTTTTAAAATCACAAGAACCAAGTTCCAAGAACCAAAAAAGAAAAGCTTGAAATTAAAGTTCCTGCGATTTTAAGATTTGTCTTTTGAAATTTATTTGAGATTTGAAATTTGGTTCTTGTAATTTATATATAGGTAACAGATTGCTGAGAATTGTTACAGGTAATTACAGAATTCTTTTTTCTTTTTTAAAAACAGTCAGAACACCGTTATTATATGCCTGCACGGTAAGTTTCGATTGTTCGTCGGCAATTCCCAGCAAATACGATGTTTCGTTATTTTGCGTTACCTCTATAATTTGCTGCAGTTCATACGACGCATATCTACGTGCGAGATTTTTCTTCACTGATGAAGGAAGCTCAGATTCCTTAATAAAGTGACCGGTGGCAACCAGCTGGCCATCTTCATCATAAAAAGCATTTACTCTTTCATTATTATAACTGAAACTAACCTGATAAAGATGGTCCTGTATACGTTCCCATTTAACAGATGAAGCACCTGTAAATTCTTTATTGAACGAGGACTGTACACTGTTACTTACATTAATAGTGTTTTTACGTGCAGGTAAAACAGGATCTCCGGAATTTACGTTACCGGCAAATACAACAGAGCTGAGTACACTAAATAGTGCAGCAGAAATAAAAAACTTTTTCATGGCTATACTTTTGAAATTAACTAATCGATGATTTATAGATTAGTCGACACAAATGTAGAAGAGGTTACACCCTGTGTCAAGAAAATATTGACTAATGGAGCAGAACGTTAAGCTACGTTAAACAAAATACCGTTTTTATTGTTATCAAAACCGACAGAACTCAATACGGTAAAGGGTTGCATCAAATTGTTTAAATATTTCCTAAAAGCAGGTTAACTGTCTGTTAAATTGGAATTGTGGTTTATTGGCTTCCTTATTTATTGTGTGAATCGATGCCTGGCTGCCTGTTTACCATTCACAGTAATTAAAAAAATAACGAACGTTCGGAACAATAAAATTTTAGGAATTTTTACTACTTAAAGTCAAAGTAAAACGTTATATTGGAATAACTACAATCAACAGAGTGAATTACCTGGCGCACGCATATTTGTCATTCAACCAACCGGCAATACTGGCAGGTAACCTTATCAGCGATTTTGTAAAAGGCAAACAGCATTTGCAATATCCCGATGAGGTTCGCAAGGGCATTTTATTACACCGCGCCATTGACGCCTTCACCGACGAGCATGCCACTACCCGGGAAGCAAAAGATATTTTCAGACCGCATTACCGCTTATACAGCTCTGCCTTTATAGATGTGAGCTACGACCATTTTCTGGCCAATGACTGGCAGCAGTTTACCGATGACGACTCATTATCGGCGTTCTCGCAACAGGTATACAATTCGCTGGATAATTACCTGCATGTTTTTCCAGAACCATTCCGGCGTATGTATCCCTATATGAAACAGCAGAACTGGCTGTACAATTACCGCCATGTGGCAGGCATAGAACGCAGCTTTGCCGGACTCGTTCACAGAGCGGCCTATCTTACCGACAGCCAAACGGCTTTTAAATTATTTGAAGAAAATTACCACCGTCTTCAGCAATATTATACCGACTTCTTTCCGGCCATTCAGCAGTATGCCTATGATACACTGCAGTCCATGTAAATCAGTTTACAAGTTACCAGGTTGATAAGGCTTCCTGGCTAAATTTCACTTTAAGGCCCATTAACTTACCAACTCATCAACTTTTCAACCTGTTAACTTATCAACCTATCAACCTAAACTTTTATTTTTGCCGATTAAATAAACGTACGCAGAACGCGTAATGCTAAAAGCTAAACGCAAAATGCACAATATTGCATCAGGCGGTAAGCGTTAAACAGTCTGCGTTTTGCGTTAAGTACTCAGCCTCTTTCATTCTGTACAACGGAACAGGTACTTTATATCGTCTTAAAAACATAAAAAACATATCGATGAAGAGAAAGGTGATTTTCTTTGCAGCATTAGTAGTAACCAGTGTAATAGCAATTAGTGTAGCAGTAAATGCTCAAATGGCGGTTCAGTTTACAGCCCCGCCGTTAGATAAATCGCCCATGGATGTAAGCTATTACCCCGCTAATTTTCCGATCCTGAAAATTCAAAACAAGGCAACAGAACCATTAATAGCCCGGGTAATATATAGCCGCCCGCAAAAAAATGGCCGTGTTGTTTTTGGTGAATTGGTTGAGTATGGCAAAGTGTGGAGGCTCGGCGCCAATGAAGCTACTGAGATTGAATTGTATAAAGATGTAAAAATTGATAATAAACTGCTTAAAAAAGGCCGCTACACCATGTACGCGATCCCTAATCCCGATAAATGGACTTTGATCTTTAATAAAGAAACCGATATTTGGGGCGCTTTTCAATACGACGAAAAGAAAGACGTATTGCGCGCAGACATTAAGCCCGAAATTCAACAGGATCCGGTAGAAGTTTTTACACTGGTATTTGATAAAACCGAGTCCGGAGCTAATATGATAATGGCCTGGGACAATGTAAAAGCCACTTTGCCGATCACATTTATTAAATAAAATATGAACCTTACCAGGCATTTTAAAAAAGCAGGCAGTGTGTTAATGGTTTTGTCGGTACTGGCAGGCTGCGATCAGTCAACTTCGTCAGGCAGTAATTCGGTGACCATTACGCCCTCGCCCGTTCAAACCGATAAGGCGGTTCAGCTGGGGTTAGATAAGTCGCCGATGGACATGAGCTATTATCCGGTTGATTATCCCAAATTAAAAATGTCCGGTAATGTTAAGGAACCACTAATAGCCCGGGTTATTTACAGCCGTCCGCAAAAAGATAACCGCGTTATTTTTGGCGACCTGATAAAATACGGCTCTGTTTGGCGGCTGGGCGCCAATGAAGCCTCTGAAATCGAATTTTTTAAAGATGTAATCATCAATAATCAAAAGGTGCAAAAAGGGCGTTACATTTTGTATTGCATCCCCTACGAAAACAAATGGACGCTCGTATTAAATAACGATCTTTTTACCTGGGGCCTGAAAATAGATACTTCAAAAGACGCCTATAAATTTACCATTCCCATTGCCAAAACCCGTTTCCCTTACGAAGTGTTTACCATGGAGTTTGAAAAAGCCGATAAAGGCGCACAACTCAATATGGAATGGGATAGTGTGAAAGCTGCACTCCCCATAAAATGGTAAGCGGAGGTTCGGGTAATAAGCGCTTACTAATTTCACGTATACTTATTACTCACAACTTAGTACTTACCACAGTTTTTACTATCTTGTTGCAAGTATGTGTGGTATTGCGGGTATTATAACTCATCAGGCTAACTTATTATCAGTTCATCGTATAAAAAAGATGACCGATGCCCTGGCTCATCGTGGTCCCGATGGCGAAGGGTGCTGGATCAATGAAAACAATACCACCGGTTTTGGTCATCGCCGTTTATCTGTCATTGATTTAAGCTCCGCCGGTTCGCAGCCAATGCATTATCTGAACCGGTATACCATTCTTCACAACGGCGAAATTTACAATTACATTGAACTAAAAGAATTGCTGCAACAAAAAGGTTATCATTTTTGCAGCACATCCGATACAGAAGTAATACTGGCGGCGTATGATTGCTTTAAAACCGACTGCCTGCAGTACTTCGATGGTATGTTTGCTTTTGCCATTTGGGATGAACAGGAACAATTACTGTTTGCCGCCCGTGACCGCTTTGGCGAAAAACCATTTTATTATTATTTAGACGATAAGCAGTTTGTATTCGCCAGTGAAATGAAAGCCTTTTGGGCAGCAGGTATTGAAAAAGAGATGAACGAGAAAATGTTCTTCAATTATTTTACGCTGGGATATACACAAAACCCTGCCACGCCTGATGAAACATTTTATAATTCCATTTTTAAACTGCCTGCCCGTTCATTTATAACTTATCATTTACCGGGTCATTATATTACCCGGTCACTATACTGGAATGTAGATGTTGATTATGTGGAGGAAACCATTTCTGAAACAAAAGTACTGGAGCAATTCAACCGGTTATTGGATCAGTCTGTTCAACGCCGCCTGCGAAGCGATGTACCGGTGGGTACTTCTTTGAGCGGAGGTCTTGACAGCTCTTCGGTACTGGCCTGTATTCAGGAAAAAGCGCCTAAACAATACAAAACATTTTCAGCAACCTTTCCCGGTTTTGCACGTGATGAAACGGCTTATATCAAACTTGCATCCGACCACTTTACAACCACTAATTATATTGTACAGCCCAATGTTGACCGACTGATACATGATTTTGAAAAGATCTGTTATCATCAGGAAGAACCTTTTCAATCATCGAGCGTAGCAGCGCAGTATTATGTATTTGAACTGGCCCGGCAGCAAAACATTAAAGTGTTGCTTGACGGTCAGGGCGCCGATGAAATACTGGCCGGATATCAAAAGTATTATCACTGGTACTGGCAACAATTATACAGGGAAGATAAAACCGCTTTACAGCATGAGTTAAGCCAGGCCCGCAAATGCGGTATTACCGAAAACTGGGGTTTGAAAAATAAGCTGGCAGCTTCTTTTCCAGGTTACGCCGGATGGTATTTGCGACGCAAAAGAGCAAGGCAACAACTTCAGCTGCATGATCTGACCACGCCATTTATACACGAGTTCGGAGAATCTTATTACGACATTGCGCATTTCGATGAACTGAATAATGTTCTCTATTACAATACATTTATAAACGGTCTGGAAGAACTGTTGCGTTATGCCGACAGAAACTCCATGGCGCATGGAACTGAAGTAAGACTGCCTTTTTTAAGCCATGAGCTGGTGCAGTTTTTATTCTCCATACCAGCCAGGTTTAAAATACACAATGGATATACAAAGTGGCTGTTGCGAAAAAGCATGGACCATAAATTACCTGATAAAATTGTATGGCGAACAGATAAGATCGGCTTTGAGCCGCCCCAGCAACAATGGATGAAGGATCAACGCCTGCAGGAGTATGTGCACGAATCGAAAAGAGTACTGGTAAAACGTGGAATATTAAAAGAACAGGCGCTCGCTAAAAAAATACAACCGCTGGCAGCGCATATGGCGGATAATTACGACTGGCGCTATCTGGTGGCCGGCACGTTATTACAATAAAAAGGTAAAGGGCGGGTCACTTTTGAGGAGTGACTCGCCCTTTACCTTTTGAATCTACTGTAGCTCTGATTTACACTTTCTTATATCTTTCAACCATCTGGCTGTTGCCTTCGGTATCTACCTTGAATGTGTACCAACGAGTGGCATCTTGCATTTTGATATAGTATACAATGTCACCGCCAACGGTAACTTCTGTTACACCAAACATCTTTTTCTTAGGATTTTCTTTATTTATCTTACTGATGATATTCAAAGGAAGCATTTGTGGTGCATAATAGCGCATGGAGCTTAACATCGCTCCGTCTTTGTCGTAATTCACTTTTGATCTGATACCGGAATTGACAAAGCTTACTGAGTAATAAGTTGGAAATTCTTCCCAGCGTACCTCCTGGGCGCTTGTAAATGTTTCATTGAAGGCTTTTAATACTCTTTCGCTGGGGTCATATGCGAAGGCACCTGCTGTAACCAGCAATCCGAACATAATGGCTATCACTTTTTTCATGGCTTTACTATTTAATGCGTGATTGATGAATCAAAAGTAATGTGCAGACAAGGTGAGGTCAAGGTAATTGGTACAGATGGGGCACTCATGACAAGATCTACGAACAATTTCGCACAGGTTGGAGTATCGCTTTATAAGAAATTCACATCAAACGCAGGCCACTAAAGGGTTTGCAAAATGTTGCCTGCAAATTTCAAGGTATGGGTTAAGTTTATGTTAAACTGGTCGTTCGGCTCTGCAGAATGCAGATCAAGGAAGGATTTTAACCAAAGTAACAACTTATTTTATGATAAAAGAAGTCAAAGGATATCTGCATCTTTGTATTTGATAATTATCATTACTAAATCGTTATACACAAGTTGCTATTATGAAAGCAGGAACAAAATACATACACGCTGGTGCTGAACCCGATCCTACAACAGGTGCTATTATGACACCGATCTATCAAACCTCAACTTTTGTACAAGCGGCTCCAGGAAAACATAAAGGGTTTGAATATGCACGTTCGCAAAATCCTACAAGGTTTGCACTGGAAGAAGCACTTGCTGTTATTGAAAACGGACAATATGGTTTGGCATTCAGCAGCGGTGTTGCTGCTACAGATGCGGTAATAAAATTATTGCAACCAGGTGATGAAGTAATTGCCGCGAATGATATGTACGGCGGTACTTACAGACTTTTCACAAAGATCTTTGAAAAATTCGGCATTCGCTTTCACTACATAAATATGCAGCAGGCCGAAAACATCAAGCCTTATATCAATAAGAACACAAAGCTCATTTGGACAGAAACACCTACCAATCCACTTATCAATGTGGTAGACATTGCAGCTGTTGCTTCTATTGCCAAAGCGAATAACATTTTACTTTGTGTTGATAATACATTCGCTTCTCCTTATTTGCAAAACCCGCTTGATCTGGGTGCTGATATAGTTATGCATTCCAGCACCAAATACCTTGGCGGCCATAGCGATGTAATTCAGGGCGCATTGATCATGAACGATAAATCTCTTCGCGAGCAATTATATTTTATTCAAAAAAGTTGTGGCGCTGTTCCGGGACCAATGGATTGCTTTTTGGTATTGCGTGGTATAAAAACCCTGCACGTTCGTATGCAACGTCATTGCGAGAATGGAGAAAAGATAGCGCATTTTTTACGCAATCATCCTAAAGTGGGTCATGTGTACTGGTGTGGATTTGAAGATCATCCCGGTTATGCGATTGCTAAAAGTCAAATGCGCGGTTTCGGTGGCATGATCAGTTTTACCTTAAAAGATGACAGTGTAGATACCGCCATGAAATTATTATCATCTACCAAAGTGTTTTCCCTGGCCGAAAGTTTGGGTGGCGTGGAATCACTTATCAATCATCCTGCTTCCATGACACATGCTTCTATTCCACGGGAAGAACGTATAAAAAATGGTTTAAGCGATTCATTGATACGATTAAGCGTGGGTATTGAAGATGCAGATGATTTGATTGAAGATCTGAAGCAGGCTATCGGGTAATAAATAATGAGTGATAGATGTGTTCACTTTGACATTTGTCATTCAAAATTCAACATTTAATATTTCCGGGTGAAACAACCTTCTTTAAAAGAATTTCTGAATCGTAAAGTTGCGGAATACGATCAGCCGTCTTTTATTAAAGACGATCCTGTTTGTATACCGCATCTTTTCACCCGTAAACAGGATATTGAGATTGCCGGTTTTTTTGCTGCTGTTTTTGCCTGGGGCAATCGCACCATCATTATAAAAAAATCGCGCGAGCTGATGCAGGCTATGGATATGGCCCCTCATCAGTTTGTGCTGCAGCATGATGATAAGGCATTAAAAAAACTGCTGTCGTTCAAACACCGTACTTTTAATACAACCGACCTGCTGTACTTCATTGAATTTTTAAAATTTCATTACTCAAAGAACAGCAGTCTGGAAACAGCATTTACCAAACACATGAGTGCTGCCGATAACACCATCGAACACGGGTTATCGGGTTTTCATCATTATTTTTTTTCGCTGGAAGATGTACCATCCCGCACCCGTAAACATATTGCCACACCGGAAAAAAAATCAACCTGCAAACGCCTGAATATGTTTTTACGATGGATGGTGCGTAATGATCCGCATGGCGTTGATTTTGGCATCTGGAAAAAAATTACACCCGCACAACTTGTTTGTCCTATCGATTTGCATGTGGCCCGTGTAGCCAAACGTTTTAATCTGTTGCAGCGAAAACAGATCGACTGGCAGGCAGCCATTGAACTTACCGACTATCTTCGCCGGCTCGATGCCAATGATCCTGTTAAATATGATTTTGCATTGTTTGGATTGGGAGTTGTAGAGAAGTTCTAATGAAGAGAAACCAGCGTTTGTTCTTCTTAGCGATCTTTGCGTCTCCTTTGCGACCTTTGCGGTGCTGATAGCATCGTTAATAGCACCGCAGAGAACGCTAAGTCCTTCGGCTTCGCTCAGGATCGCAAAGAGCGCAGAGAACTGCCATTTTCAATGTCATTTCGTTCCAAACTTTCTCAGGTTGTAAATAAAGCTCAGCAAAAAGTAGCGTTGTAATACCTGTGATTGTCTGTCTTCTGTATAAGTTGGCGTAATGCTCCGGTATACACCTGCATTCTGTTTTAAGATATCGTATACAGCCAGGCGTAACATGCCCTGCTGCTTTTTAAACAGCAGGTAGTTAAGCGCTGCACTCCACATGGTAACGCTTTTACTAAATCCGGCTGCCATTTGACTATTGTAATTATACTGCAGGTTATTTTCAACAATCAGCCGCTTGGGATAATTCCAGAAGGCGCTCACCGAAAATGTTTTGGTATTAAAATCAACATCCTGCATCGCATCTGATGAATAGTGGGTTTTATTATACCGGATACTAAAAGACGGCATAACGTTCAGCAACTGTTTATACATAAAGTTCATTCCAACGGATTGCGATAAACTGTAGCTGCTTGACGTAATTTCATCTTTGTTTACAAAAGAATTATTCTTATTAAAATACCCGTTACTACCCAGGTTCATTCGCAGTGTAACATCTCTTTTCTTCCAGGTGCGGCTGTATTGAACATTTCCCGACATACCATAATTACCATTAACGTTTATCGGCTGACTGATCTGTTTGCCCACATCATCAAACCATGTTTCGTTAATGATCTGGTTTCGGGTAGTATTAAAATTTAAACCTGAGAACCAGTAATTGGAGCCCTTCGATTCCCTCACCTGTATATTCACATTATGAAAAAAGGATGGGTGCAGATCGGGGTTACCCAATTGTACATATAAAGGATTACTATTGTCTGGTACCGGTTGTAACTGTTGAATAGAAGGCTGCTGACTGCGGCCATTATAAAATATAGATATACTGCCTGTTTTACTAAAATTATATCCCAGATTGGCAGAGGGTGTAAAGTTTATATAATACTGGTGCAGCAAAGCACCCGTTGTAACCGTTAAATTATCCTGTTGCAAAAACTGCAGTCCGGAACCTATGGCTGCCCGGTATTTATCTTTATTGAAGTTGATACTTACATCAGGATTATGTGTTTCGGTAAAATTTCGAAAAGCATTGGTATAGGCTGAGTCTTCTATATCATACTTACCGGTTGCACTGTTGAACCGGTTGGTGACTTTATCTGACAGACTTGTGTTGCGATTATAATTATACCTGAATAAAGCAGTAATATACTTATTAAGAGGTTCGGCATAAGTAGCCGTAAACGACAAAGATTTGTTGGAATTTTTTCCTACACCTCTTTGATTCACCAGATCGGTGCTGTCGGCCCCGCTGGTTTTAAAATAATCATTCTGGCCCACATTATCATTGATAGAAGATACATCGTTGTAATTGTAATTGAAACCGAGTGTAAGACCTCGCCCTGATTTTCTGAAACGGTGACTGAAGAAAAAATCAGTCGTGATATTCTTACCATTGGCATCGGTGCTATAGGTGTTTTCGCTGGTATTTATCAGTTGTCCGGTCAAACTGCTTGAAGAAGCCTTATTAAAAGTAACACCGTCACTAATATTCGTGTTTACATATGTATTAATGTGGAGTTCCGTTAGCGTATCAAGATTATACTGCGCATTCAGTGAAAACCGGTGATTGGAATAATTATTTCCGCTGCTGTTATCGGCATTGTAATAAAATGAGGTATCGAGTAAAGTATTTTTGCGCTGACTCCGCGAGAAGTTATCGGTATGGCTTTGGTTATAGAAATAGCTTCCGTTTATTTTTAGCTGTCTGCCCATATTATCCCCGAAATTCACACCACCCGAACTGGAGCGGGTTAAACCACCGCCTCCGCCATTCAGTGTGCTGCTGGCGCTGGAGATATTAAAATCACCACTTGTAATACTCCCTCTGTTGGTATTGTTCGTATTCCCTATAAAATTGAGCTGTTTTGAACCATTGAAAAAATTGATCATGGCATTGCCTTCGTACCGGTCGTTAGAGCCATAACCGGCGCTGGCTCTTCCAAACCAGCCTTTTTGTACTTCTTTTTTCAGGGTAAGATTAATCGCCAGATCTTCATTTCCATCGCTGGTTTTATTAAATCGTGCTTCACGGCTTTTATTATCCATCACCTGCAGTTTGTCGATAATATCCTTGGGCAGGTTTTTAATAGCAATTTTGGGATCGCCGCCAAAAAACTCCCGGCCATCGAGGTATAGTTTGGTTACTTTTTTTCCGTTGATAGTTATGTTGCCGTCTTTATCAACTTCTACACCCGGCAATTGTTTCAGCAGGTCTTCTACCATGGCATTGGGCATGGTTTTAAAGGAGTTCACATTGAACTCAAGCGTATCGGGCTGTTTCACTGCTACCGGTGGCCGCGGGGCAGTAATGGTCACAGCTTTTAATTCATTATAGGCTTTTGCCAGTTGAATGGTATCAGGGAGCTTTTCTTTATTGTCGGGAGATAAAATAAAAGACCTGAAAAAATCGTCGTAGCCTCTGGTAGTGATAACCAGGTTACACTTTGTATTGAATGGAATATCGGTGATGGTAAATGCGCCTTTATGATCTGAAAGGGCATAGTTAACAAGCGATGAATCTGAGGCAAGATATACGGTAACGGAAACCGATTCGAGCGGCCGGTGGCTCAATGAGTCAATAACAGTACCTTTGATAAGACCATAGCGGGTTCGTTGTGCCTGTACACAGGTACTTACGAAGATTAAGCATAAAAATATCCCTGCACTCCAACGCATATTGGTGAATAAGGTTAAAATGTACGTGTAGTGAGGGTCAATAATGCTATAAGCTTCGCAGGCGAACCAGTCGCTCTCTGGTTCGTCTGTATGTAAAAGTAAAGAAATTAAGAATGAAAAATATGGAATGAAAAATTAAAAAGTATAGCCGGATACAGGCCAATAAACTTTATTATTTCTCATTTTTTATTTGTCATTCCTCATTGTTAATCAAACAATAGGATATAAAAAATACGCATATGGAGTTGCCGGAAGAAAACATATTACTGTTACAACAGGAACTGGCAAAAGATTTCAGTATTTGTACAACAAACAGCGAACAAAAACTGTTACAGGAACTGGCTGTAGCAATTAATCATTTGATACAGACCGATTTTGCGCAATTGATCAATATTTTATACCGTATCGATATATCCGAACGCACGCTTAAGGAAACATTGCAGCAACAAGCCGATGAAGATGCCGGGCTGCTGATTGCCAGGTTAATCATTGAACGTCAGCTACAAAAGCAAAAGGTGCGTGCGCAATTCAGATCACAGGAGAATATTCCGGATGACGATAAATGGTGAATAATTCCTAAGTTCGCTACATGAACCTGATAGAGGTAGCAAATTTGAGACAGGCCAAAGATTTTATAGACCTGCCAAAGCTATTGTATAAAAACGATCCGCACTGGATTTGCCCGCTGGACAGTGATGTGGAGGCCGTGTTCGACCCTTCCCATAATGTTTTTTTTTCCCATGGTGTTTGTAACCGTTGGATCTTAACCAATAAAAACGGCCAGCTGATCGGCCGTATAGCAGCCTTTATTAACTACGAAAAAGCTCATAAAAACCCTCAGCCAACAGGCGGGGTAGGTTTCTTTGAGTGCATAAATGATTCAAAAGCCGCCTTTTTACTGCTGGATACTGCCAAAGCATGGCTGAAATCGAAGGGTATGCAGGCTATGGACGGCCCTATAAATTTTGGCGAGAATGATAAATACTGGGGTCTGCTGATCCATGGTTTTAAACCGCCAAGTCTGGGCATGAACTATAACCCTACCTGGTATAAAAACTTTTTCGAATCGTACGGCTTTACAAAACTGTACGACCAGTTTACCAATTTTTTAGACGCCAGAACTCCCCTGCCCGAGCGGTTTACCAAAATCGCCGACTGGGTAATGAAAAAACCGGGTTATACCTTCAGGCATTTCGACAAAAAACAATTCGACCAGTTTGCGGCAGATTTCAGGGAAATATATAACGATGCATGGAGTGATTTTGAAAACTTTACACCCATAGAAATGGGTACCATAAAGGAATCGTTCAGGCAAATGAAAGCGATCATGGATGAAAAGATCATTTGGTTTGCCTACTATAAAGATGAGCCGATTGCAGTAGTGCTGTGTTTACCCGATGTTAATCAGATCCTGAAACATGTAAAAGGTAAACTAAACCTGTGGGGTAAGTTAAAATTCTTCTGGTATTCAAAAACCACCAGGGTGGATCGCCTTCGGATCATTATCATGGGTTGTAAAAAGAAGTTTCAGAACCATGGTATTGAGTCGGCCCTGATCCGTTGTTTGCAACTGGAGGTGTTACCCCGTAATACCATTACAGGCGTTGAGCTTGCCTGGGTGGGCGACTTTAATGATAAAATGCTTGCACTACACGAAGCCACCGGCGCAAAACAAGATAAGATCCATAGAACTTACCGGTACATTTTCTAATAAGAAATTAAAAATGAGGAATGAAGAATGAGAAATTAAAAAGTGAAACCAAATACACGGCAATTAACTTTTTAATTTCTCATTTTTAATTTTTATTTCTCATTTAAACATAAGGTCCTTCACCTTATCTTTATCTTCTTTTTCTTTTTTCAGATCGAACATGGTGCCAAACACCCTGTCCCAGATAGTGGTGCTTACACCATACCCTTTGTTCTCGTTTTTGTAATGGTGCAGGTGATGGTTACGCCAGAGGGGTTTCATCCATTTAAAAGGCGGGTTCCACGCATGAATAGCATAGTGCATGCTGCCATATAATAAGTAACCGAGTATAAAACCGGGGAAGAACATGAATACATTTTCCCGCATGATCAGATACATCAAACCAAAGATGGCCGAGGCCATAATAACGCTCGGTACCGGAGGCAAAAAAAGCCTTTCCCTGTCGCGGGGATAATGATGGTGATTACCGTGCATGGTATACACAAACTTTTGTACACGCGGGCTTTCGCTTACCCAATGGTACAAAAATCGGTGGGCTATATATTCAAAAAAAGTCCAGAAAAACAGGGCGCCGATAAATGTAAGTGCAATCCGTAAAGGCGTAAACCCGAGATGCACGTTGCTGTGGTACAGCATGTAGACAATAACCGGGATATACATACCCCAGATTACCAGGGGATGCGTTTTAGTCAGCATTTCCAGGTATTGGTTCTGAAACAATCTGGCCTGCCCTTTATTGTGGATCTTCTCAAATTTCATAACCGCGTAGTTGTCATGCAAAAATACGGAATTCGGCATAACCGCAGAGACACAGAGACGCAGAGTTTAATTCGCTGAATTCTCAGCGTCTCCGCGGTAAAAACACCCACTACATGGCTTCCTCAAAGATATTTTCCGTTACTCCGTTTTCTTTCAGTAGCTGATAGTGTTTTGACAGGGAAACGCCCAACGAGTACTGCCGGTAAGGCAGATCGTACTTATCGGCATATTGCTTTAATAACCCGGTTACCTCAGGATAATAAATGTGGTTGATGTTGGGAAAAAGATGATGCGCCACATGAAAATTAAAACAACCCATAAAAAAGCGGGTAAACCAGTTATCATGTGTTACATCATTGGTAGTTTCAAGCATATGCATCATCCAGCTATGCGGTAAAGCATTATCATGATTGGGCAGCGGAAATTCTGAACTGGTATTGGCATGCGGACTAAGCAATACCATCAACGAAAAAACGCTGGCTGTAAACAGCATTAATACAAAACCGCTTATTATCTGCATCCAGGTTAGATCCAAAACTATTTTAGGTAATACTATCAGATAAAAAAGGAACAGCGCCTTAAACAAAAACAGTTTTACATATTCAATGCGCGGAATAGTGATCAGCTTCCAGATGGTTTTCTTCTTATTAAAAAAATCTTTAAAATCCCGTATCAGCAACCAGTTAAACAGATATAACGGATACAGCATAGGCAAATAAATATGCTGATACCGGTGAACGGGTAATGCATTGCCGGTAGGAAATATGCGGGCCAGATTGCTTTGCTCAATATCAGTATCCCATCCGTTTACATTGGGATAGTTATGATGAAAGCGAATATGCCGCTGCCGCCATACATAACTGTTAGCACCCATTAAATCGAAAAAATATACATACCAGTCGTTCAGCCATTTGCTGTTAAATATGGTACCATGCACTGCATCATGAATGATGTTTAAAAATATCATGACGAGCGCAATACCCAGCATAAAATAGCCGGTATAAAAAACTACCGGTTGGCTGCCTGCGGCCAGTATGGTACAGTAGGTGATAATGTAAAGGGCGGGGAAGAAAACAGCTTTGATAATAATGCTTCCCCGTCGTTTTGGTTCTAATTGCAGCACAAGATTATTTACATCCTGCCGCAATTGCTGAAAAATGGCTTCATTGCCACTCTTCGAATAGCGTGGTTTGGTTACCTTTTCCATTGGTCATCGCTTTTAGATCAAATCCTTTCTTTAATTACTTCGGGGTACGTCCGTTGGTGTTTGTTGGAAAAGTTGATGCAGAATTATAACCGTGCCTTTTTGAAAAGGTTTAGTTGAGCCGAAATTTTTTTTAAGTACGTGTATGGCCTTTGCACCACATAGAAACATAGGAAACATAGATTTTTCACATAGAAAACTATGTGACTTTCTTATGTGCCCTATATGCCTATGTGGTGCAGGAAATCGAATGATTTTTTCAATCAAGTAACTCATTGATTGTAACTAATTTGTATTTCTTGCGGCGAAGATGATCAAGAAGGGAAGGAAGCTGTTTATACAATTTATCTTTTCGTGCCGGATTAGTGCCTATATGTATTAATAAAATAAAACCATTTAAACCCGAGCTGCTCGTTTTTTCATATGAAAAAATAGAATCAAGAATTGCAGCACTGCTGCGATAGTTTTTCATATCGGGCGTAGTGTAATCAGCATTACTATATGTGCCGGGTGTAAAGTTCACCAGTTGAAGCCCTTGTTCCTTTGCCCAGGAAGCTATAGAATCGTTATACCATTCATAGGGCGGCAGAAAAAAACCTGCCTGTTTTTTTGTAATGCCAAAAGATTGCATCACCTGGTAATTCTTTTGCAGGTCATTTTTAAACTGATCTTTTGTAACCAGTAAACTGTCGCGTTTTTTCCAGTCGCAATACAGCAGATGTTGATCTGAGTGCGGACCAAGATAATTACCCTGTATTACCAATTGCTGAATGGCCGGTTGAAAAGCAGCATTGCGATAAAAACGACCGGTAAAGAAAAAAGATGCCTTTACGTTTTGCTGCTTTAGCACCTGAGCAATATAATCAGCGCCATCACCAAATTCATCGCCGGTAAAAACAAGTGCCAGTTTTTTTTCAATTGTATCACCACGAATTATAGCGCCATGACTATAAGTGAAAGATTTATTTAAAGTGGGTTTTGAAGCCGGTTTAACTGAGGCGTGTTTCAAAGTTTCGCTGCCAGCAGGCGACAGCGATTTAGAGGATGTGGGGTTCGTCGCTTTTGCCGGTGTAATTCCTTCTTTTGCCGCCAGTAAATAAATAAGTGAAGCAGTTCCATCCATAGTAGGCTCGTTGGTTGAGTAATCGCCATAATCATCATGATATACTACCAGATCGCTTTGAAATGCTTCATATTCGTCGGGGTCACTTAGTTTTATACCAATAAGATTTTTATAAATAGAACCGTATACAGGACCATCAACCAAACCGCCATCAATGGGATAATGTTTAAGATGCGAGAAAGCCGAATGAGGATCTGTTGGTGTATCACCCCAGGCAGGTAAACCATACACCATACTGGTACCCCATGGATTACAGCCAAACAACCAGTCGAAGTTAGCCTGCTCCAGTTCGTTATATGAAGCATCGCCGCTTAACATTCTATACCAGTAACATTGAATGGCAAATGATGTAGTAAGATTATTGCTGCACCATATAAAAGGTACACCCCGGTAAAAAGCATTTTGACTGGCTTTTTTCCATACTCTGTCGATTCCCTGTTTATAGTAGCCGATAATTTCCTGCCGTTCTTTGCCTGCTAATAATTTAGCCAGCTCATAATGCCCTATATTAACAAAGGGATACCATTGATAATGTTTGGCGGTATCTGCTCCTAACCAGGGAGTAATTTTTTCTTTGCCTGCATAGTCGTATGCCTGCTTTAAATAGGCATTGTTCTTCGGGTTCATCGAAACCCTGGCCATGGCATAAATAGAAGCGCCGGCCAGCTCCATGTCATCCGTCCAGTTATCTTCTTCATAAAAATAAGGTGATTTACCGGGAGCAGTTTGACAAACACCGGGCTTATTAATACCCAATGCCCAGGCAGACAATGAATTTTTTTTCAGAACAGAATCATGTAATAATATCGAGCCGAGCGCAAAGGCGCTTGCAAATTTTCCGGCAGTTGATGCTACCCCGGTTGACCGGCTTTTATATTTTCCAAAGCCTTGCGGTTCACCGGAACAGAAATATACGGGTCGTTCAAATCCCCGGCCATAAAAACTGTCTTCTTTAGGAAGACGCATGCCATGATGGTCGCGGTCATCGGCTATCTGGTTAAATAACCAATCATCTTTAGGATGCATTTTCAACAGCCAGTCAAGCCCCCACTTGGCTTCATCAAGCACATCGGGCTGGCCGTTTTTACCTTCCAGACCATTGGCCTGATACTGATCGGTAAACACTTTGGGGAAATCACGATAAGCTGCGAGCAAATGCCAGGTAGCATTGGCCGATGTAGTAACATATTGTAAATAATCTGTTGCATCGTGCCAGCCGCCACTAACGTTAATATGGGTGCTGTCGGGCATTGGTCCGTATAAAGTATACCCGTCATGAGTATGGCAGCTGTCTTTTAAAAAAGGATTGAAACCGCTTCGTTGCTGTCGCATATAACGCAAACAAAAATTGGCGGCGCCTTTATATACATCGGGCCCGATAGTAAACTCAGGCGATGAGGCGTTACCTGCTTTTATTACATAATGGCCCGGTTTGCTGAAGGCAGAGAAATTCAACCGGCAAGTTTGTGTAAACGGTCCATAGGCGCCAAATGCTTTACCGGCTTTTGCTTCGTACACTTTTTTGCCACTGGCTGCATCAACTATCTTAAATGTGGTAATTGCGTCTTTCTGGTTGCTGCACCATACGGCCACTTTGGTGCTTTTAGGCTGATAGCCCAACAGGTTAATGCGGATCCAGCTATTGGGTTCTGTTTGATTCTTACTAACAAATGCGTACAGGTGTAACAGTGCAAAAGCAACTATCAATACAAAAAATCTTTTCTTCATGCTTCAAATTTGCCGGGTGTGGCACGCTTTAATCGTGATAATTAAACTGAAAATCTTTTAAATCGGGGGTATATTTTCGTGCACGCTTTAACTCGTACTGATAAATAATATTGCCCATCTCTTTAAAAAAAGGATAACCGGTTTCTTCATATTCGTATTTGTCGTCGTTCAGGATGCCATCGCTGTTAACATAAATGTTGCCGCTTAGCATAAACTCTATTTTGTTTTTAAAATCCACGATATAGGCAACATCAGTTAAAAACCCATAAGACCAACCGGTTTTATTGAACACGCGCATGTACGGTGGAATTTTACTTTTCCATGCCTTGAACATAAAGAACTTGGTATAGCTGTCGAAGTATTCGGTAGTATCGTAATGAGGATAATCACTTTCTGAAGGAAATTCACTCATGTACCTGTGTAAAAAAACGTAATCATCGGGTTGTAAATGAAATTGTTTTTTTGAAGGAACAGATTCAGGAAAAAGCGCAGACTGCATTACCTGCTGCATATCTTCCAGCGGAAAATTGTTATGCGTGGTAAAATCCATTGGCGCATTGATCAAACTATCGTACCGGTTATAATGTGCACGCCCTATCAGTATTTTTTTATGAAAGTCGAACGGATCGGGATTATATGCTGCGTATTGAGTGTATAGCACGGTATCGCCTTTTACAAACCTGATGGGATTGGTATGCCGGTTTTCATCTTCATTCATAGTTACAAAGCGGCGGGTGATGCGGGTATCTTTATATCCCATCTGCCACAGGCGTTCATTGAGGTATTGTTGACCAACAAATTCATAGAGCCTGTTATAAGCGTCATTATCACTTATGAGAAAGATCTTTTTTACATATTGTGCTACAGATGGTAATAAATTAGCCGCGCTGCTATCGTAGGTTACTTTTGTTTGATGGCTGTATGCGCTATCGGTGAGCATGGTAGTGTATTTATCAACACCATACTTTTTTAATGTATTGATCTTTTCGAGCGCCAATAAAGCCGTGGGCAGTTTTACCATAGAGGCCGGGTTAAAATATTCATCCCGGTTAACTCTGAAATAGTAATTGGTAAAATGAGGTTTGTTATGTTTGTCGCGATCGATCTTTGTATAGATAAATTGATAATGAAAAGTATCGGGCTGGTTAAGAATATCTTTTAAAAATGGTGAAGCCTGTTGCCGGATTAGCTTTTCAAGCCAGGCATCTGTTTTGACTTGTGCTGTGGTTATATATGTTGTTGCTGAGCCTATCAACAACAGGATCAGTCGTTTCATGCGCAAAAGGTACAAACAAATAAAGCTCAGGGATAATTTTTTACATCGCAAAAAAACGCAGGATGTGAGTAATGAAGGCCATAACGAAATTGGAAATGGCCATTTCCTGTTTGGTTATGGCCATTTCCAATTTAAAAAATAGACGATCCCATTTATTTTAATGGATGTTTCTGAGGTTTATACGTAGTTGCTTTTTGTTTGGGATAATCGCCATCACTACCGGATGTTTGCTCGATATGTTCTCTTTCTCTGCGTGATGCGTCATGGGTTGTTTGTGTGCGTCCTTCATCGGGCGATTTATCGCTCGGCTCCATTTGTTTACGGAAGTTGACGGCGCTTGCTTTGTCACCCAACAGGTCGGCCATAAATACATGCATTTTTGTTTTGCCGCCTGAAACGATCTTTCGTTCACCGCGCATCAGTGCATCGTAACCGTCTTTGGCGACTTCTTCAGGTGATAACAATCCTTTTTCACGATAGGTAACTGTGTTTTCCTGATTTGCCTTATGAAAGAAATCGGTATCTGTTGCACCTGGCAATAAAACCGTAACAGAAACATTTGTATCTCGTAATTCATCGGCCAGGGCTACACTAAATGAAATTACAAATGCTTTGGTAGCACCATAAGTGGCCAGCAGCGGAACAGGTGAAGTACCTGCTTCTGAACCTAATTGTAAAATTTTCCCTTCATTCCGTCTTATCATATCGCGCACAAAATATTTGGTAAGCGATACCACCGACATAATGTTCAATTGAATAATATCAAGATCGCGCTGCAGTTCTGTTTCAACAAAAGGTCCCCACTGACCCTGACCGGCATCGTTTACCAATACATTTACATTTATACCCATATCGCGGGTTTTATCGTAAATTTCTTTGGCTGCATTGGGGTTAAATAGGTCTTTGGCAAGGGGTGTAATTTCTACACCATACTGTTGCTTTAGTTCATCACTTGTACGTTGCAATAGCTCTTCATTACGAGCCACCAGAATAAGGTTATATCCGTCTTTGGCGAATAGTTTAGCCAGCTCATAGCCAATACCACTGGTAGCACCGGTAATCAAAGCATATTGATTGCGGTTATCCATATTAATCTCAGGCATAACTATAGTTTTTAAAGTGATCAATTTTTTGTGTCGGGGTATTGCGGGAAAAACTATGCCAGCGAAGGAGTCCGAATGTCAGAAGTCCGAAAGTCCGGAAGCAAAAACTTTATCCTGCTCATCTTTCCGACTTCCGGACTTTCCGACTTTCGGACTATATTGCATCCTCTAAAAATTGCCATCAATGAAACTGGTTTCTTATCTCAGCGACGGACTGGACCGTGTTGCCATATTGGTTGACGGACTGCTTTATGATGCCGAAGTTTTACACCCCGATCTGCCACATAATATGAGTATGTTCCTGAACTATTGGGACGATGCTTATAACATGGCGCTGGGAGGAGAAATGATGATCAAAGAAGGAAAAATACCCAAATCAAAAGGGATTCCTTACACTGACGCAACTTTACTGGCGCCGGTGCCTTTTCCAACATCCTGCCGTGACGGTTATGCTTTTCGTCAGCATGTGGAAGCTGCCCGCCGCAACCGTAAAGTGCCCATGATCCCTGAATTTGATCAATACCCCATTTTCTATTTCACCAATCATCATAGTATTCAGGGCCCGGGCGATATTCAATGTATGCCCGATCATTTTGAAAAACTTGACTTTGAGCTGGAAGTAGCGATTGTAGTTTGTAAACACGGCCGGAATATTCGCGCCGAAAATGCCGATGAATATATTGGCGGACTGATGATCATGAACGATATGAGCGCCCGCCTTCTGCAAATGGAAGAAATGATGCTTAACCTGGGGCCAGCCAAAGGAAAAGATTTCGCTACCGTAACAGGCCCCTGGCTTGTTACTTTAGATGAACTGGAACCCTTTGAAGTACCAACCAAAGAAGGTCATACCGGCAAAAGCTGGAACCTTCGTATGCAATGCCGCGTAAATGGTGTTCCGGTGAGTGATGGCAATATGAAAGATATGAACTGGACCTTTGCCGAAATTATTGAAAGAGCTTCCTATGGGGTTGACCTGTACGCCGGTGATATTATAGGAAGCGGTACCGTTGGCACAGGTTGTTTTCTGGAACTGAATGGTACGGGTAAATTAAACAATCCCGATTATAAAGAACAATGGCTGCAACCCAACGATGTGGTTGAAATGGAAGTTGATGGGCTGGGCACATTAACCAATACCGTTGTTCAGGAAGAGGATGATTTTTCAATTCTTGCAAGGAAGAAATAATATGATACTTGATCTAAAAGATATAACTGTTGCGCAAAGACAAAATTATCTGCAGCATGCTATTGCGCCGCGGCCTATTTGTTTTGCGAGTACGATCGATAAAAATGGCAATGTAAACCTGAGCCCCTTCAGCTTTTTTAATTTGTTTTCTACCCAGCCTCCTATAGTTATTTTTTCACCTTCACGGCGGGTACGGGATAATACCATAAAACATACTTTGGAGAATGTGATGGAGGTGCCTGAAGTAGTGATCCATATTGTTGATTACGATATGGTACATCAGGCCAGTTTGGCCAGTTGCGAATTTCCCAAAGAAATAAACGAGTTCACCAAAGCAGGGTTTACTGCCGAACCGGCAACCCTGGTTACACCACCTATGGTGAAAGAAAGTAAGGTAAAACTGGAATGTAAGGTGAATGAAATAAAATCATTGGGAACCGAAGGTGGCGCAGGCAATCTGGTTATTTGCGAAGTGTTGCGTATGCATATTGCTGATGAATTGCTGAACGAAAAGAAACTGATCGATCAAAGAAAATTACACCATGTGGCCCGGCTTGGCGGCGACTGGTATTGTAAAGTAGATGAGAGCAATCTTTTTCAGGTAGAAAAGCCAAATACACAACTCGGTATTGGCATCGATGCCCTTCCGGCAACCATAAAAAGCAGTAAAATACTTACGGGTAATAATCTGGCTCAATTGGGCAATGTGCATGAAATGCCTGTTATTGACCCTGCCTTTAACGACGACCAGCTTAAAAGCATTTTTCAATATTATGCCGTAAATCCGGCTGAAATGGAAACCGAACTGCATTCCTACGCCAAACGACTGTTAGATGAAGGCCGGGTTCAGGATGCCTGGCAGGTGCTGCTAGCGCTGAATTAAGACATTTTTCAAGGCGTGCCACGGTTCGTTTACTACGCCAGATTAACCGTGACACGCTTGTTTCTTCCCCATCGTTGTTTGTATCCCCTGTAAAAGGTACCTTTGCAGCCGCATTTGCAATTATATGAGTACACAACATTTGTCTGAACAGGAACTTATTCGCCGCGAAAAATTACAGGAATTACAAAAACTGGGCATAGACGCCTATCCGGCGCCCTTGTATCCGGTAAATATTACCGCCGCGTACATTAAGGAGCATTATAAGGGAGAAGAAAACAAAGCCGATTTTGCCAGTGTATGCGTTGCCGGCCGTATTATGAGCATCCGCGACATGGGAAAGGCTTCTTTTGCCGTATTGCAGGATAGCAGCGGTAAAATTCAGCTGTATATAAAACGCGACGAAATTTGCCCCGGGGAAGACAAATCCCTGTACGATAAAGTTTGGAAGCACCTTACTGATATTGGTGATATTATCGGAGTAAAAGGTTATGTATTCACCACTAAAACGGGTGAAACCTCTATACATGTTACCGAACTTACTTTTCTTACCAAATCGCTGAAGCCACTTCCGATCGTTAAAGAAAAAGAAGGCGAAACGTTTGATGCTGTAACAGATCCTGAGTTCCGTTACCGTCAACGTTATGCTGATCTTATTTTAAACCCGCAGGTAAAAGATGTGTTTATTAAACGCAGTAAACTCATCAATACCATGCGCGAGTTTTTAAACAGCCAGGGTGCGCTGGAAGTAGATACGCCTGTATTGCAATCTATTCCCGGAGGTGCTGCTGCACGTCCGTTTGTTACTCACCACAATGCTTTGGATGTGCCATTTTTCCTGCGCATTGCCAATGAGCTGTATTTAAAACGCCTGATCGTAGGTGGGTTTGACTGGGTATATGAATTCAGTCGCAACTTCCGTAACGAGGGTATGGACCGTACCCATAATCCTGAGTTCACTATTCTTGAATGGTATACTGCCTACAAAGATTACTTCTGGATGATGGAGATCACTGAGCAGTTGTTTGAGAAAGTGGCCTTAGCATTACATAATACAACTGCTGTTCAGTCGGGTGATAAAGAAATTAATTTCAAAGCGCCTTTTAAACGCATCAGCATATTCGACGCTATTAGAGAACATACAGGCTTCGATGTAAGCAATATGAATGAGGATCAATTGCGTGATGTTTGTAAAAAACTGGGCATTCATACCGAAGCCAGCATGGGTAAAGGAAAATTGATTGATGAACTGTTTGGTGAAAAATGCGAAGATCATTATGTACAGCCGACTTTCATTATCGATTATCCGGTAGAGATGAGTCCGCTTACCAAAAAGCACCGCAGCAAACCGGGTTTGGTAGAACGTTTTGAGCTGATCATAAATGGAAAAGAAATTGCCAATGCCTACAGCGAGTTAAATGATCCTATTGACCAGCGTGAACGTTTTGAAGAACAGGCTGAACTATTGAAGCGCGGTGATGATGAAGCCATGTATATTGATCATGATTTTCTGCGTGCACTGGAATACGGTATGCCACCCACATCAGGCATCGGTATTGGTATCGACCGCCTGGTAATGCTGATGACGAATCAACCTTCGATCCAGGATGTGTTGTTGTTCCCGCAAATGCGGCCAGAGAAAACAGTAGAATAAATGTATTAAGCGATAAATTCTTTTCAATAAAAAATCCTTCCGTTGCCGGAAGGATTTTTTTTATGTTGATTTACAAAAAAAGATCAGGCATTAATTTTTGCGATGGGTTTACCGCATAATGGGTAAAGTCGGTTATTCCATGCTGCTGTAAGATATCTTCATCAACAAAGAAATTACCGGTGCACTCTGCAGAAGGCCGTTGTAAAATATAATAAGCGGCATCGGCTACAATGTCGGGTTTGCGGCTACGTTGCATTAACATGTCGCCTCCTATAACATTTTTAACGGCGGCAGTAGCAATAGTAGTTCTTGGCCACAATGCGTTTACTCCAATTTTATGAGCTTTCATTTCTTCTGCGAGACCCAGCACAACCATACTCATGCCGAATTTACTAATACTATAAGCCAGGTAACGACCAAACCATTCGGGGTTCAGGTTTAATGGTGGCGATAAATTCAGAATATGTGGATTCTCTGCTTTTTTCAAATAAGGCAAACAAGCTTTGCTCATAAAAAATGTTCCCCGCACATTAATATCATGCATCAGGTCCCAGCGTTTGGGTTCAGTTTGTTCGGTGGCTGTTAAAGAAATAGCGCTTGCATTATTTATTAAAATATCTATGCCGCCAAAACGGTCGATGGTAGTTTTCACTATTTGTTCAATGCTGTCTTCAAATCGAATATCCCCTTGAATGGGAAGAACCTCACCAGCGCCGGCATTTTTAATCTCTTCGGCGGCAGAAAAAATGGTGCCTTCGAGCTTTGGATGCGGTTCAATTGTTTTTCCTACAATTATTATGTCGGCGCCTTCACGTGCTAAACGTATTGCAAGTGCTTTTCCGATGCCGCGGGAGCCGCCGGTTATTAGTATTTTCTTCCCTTTGAATGGCATATTAAAATAAATTGACTAGTGTATAAATGTTTTAAGCACATGAAATATACTGCTTTACGGCATCATATAAAAAAGGAAAGTATAAGCACATTCTGCCTTCTAGTAATTATACGAAACAGAAGGTAAATTCTGTAATTTACAAATCAAGCGCTTTTGCTCTTGCAATAGAAGAAAATTAACAATATGTTTGTATACGTCGATTGATTGATTCACACGGACCCAATATCCAAAATGAAAACCTTGATCCAAGATCCAAGAAAAAACCAAGTAACAAGATCCTGTAAAAACCACCGGTGATAAAAAACCGGAATCCGAATCCAGATCCAAGTAAAAACCGAAAAGAACCAGTATTCCTGTGAAATCGTCCGGTACCAGATCAGTCAGTCAGACAAATAAAATCCAAGTCCGCTTCTAATCCAGTAATCCTTTGAAGATGCACAAAATTTGTACCTCCTGATGACCCTGTTCCTTGTTGGTAAGGTTCTGTACAAACTTTTTTGAGTAGTCCCGGCATTCCTCCGGGGCTATTCTTTTTTATGTAAGTCTGTAAGGTGGATTTCCCTTTAAGGAGAGGCTCGCTTTACCGGCTTAAATAAGCAAAGGGTGAGCCACTTTTTAGAGAGTGACTCACCCTTCGTTCTTTCATACTTCCTGTCTTTTACACTTTGCCGATCTTATTAACTTTCGAACTATTTAATGCGCATCCACTGCAATAACCGGTTTCTTTTTAAACTTCGTCAAATAAATAATCGGAATCGAAGCGAGTACAAATACACCGATCAGCAGATACATATTATCATAGGTAACCAGCATGGTTTGCTTCATGATCGTTCCCTCCATTGCCCTGTCACTCATTTGCTGAGCCTGCAATAAATTGTATCCTTTGCTTACGAAATTGTGGATCTGACCATCCCTTCGTTGCACATAAGCCGGATTGTACGGATTAATGTTTTCAAGTAATACATTGCGCACTTTGCCGGAATTAAGGTGAATAAGCGTAGTTAAAATGGCTACACCAAAAGAACCTCCCAGCTGACGCATCATGTTATTCAATCCGGTTCCCTGGCCAATTTCCTTTCCATGTAATTCCTGAATGGCTAATGTAGTAAGCGGCACAAACAAGATGGCCATTCCAATACCGCGCGTAATCAGCGGCCAGAAGAAATCACCTGTTCCCGACTCAAGCGTTGAATTCGACAGCAGCCAGCAGAAAACAAAGAAGAGGAAAAATCCGCCGGTTGCCAAAAGCTGTGCAGGAACGCCCTTCTTTAACATCATACCCACAAAGGGCATCATGATAATGGTGGCCACACCACTGGGTAATAATATTAACCCGGTTTGCAGTGCGGTAAATCCTAACAGGTTCTGACAAAATACAGGGAAAATAAATACTGAACCATATAAGGCAAAACCGAGACTGAATGAGGTAAGAATACCAACTGCGAAACTTCGGTTTTTCAAAATTTTAAAATTCACTACGGGGTGATCGGTACTTAGCTCACGCCATATAAAACCAACTCCGGCCAAAATAGTAGCTATTGTAAGCACAGAAATATACGGTGTAGAGAACCAATCTTCTGTTTCACCTTTTTCCAATACAACCTGTAAGCTACCCACGCCAACGGCCAGTAACAAAATTCCCCACCAGTCGATCGGTTTATCTTTTGCAGACATCGGCGATTCCCTCACGTATAACGATACCAGGAAAGCCGCAATAGCGCCCACGGGAATGTTTACATAAAATATATAAGGCCAGCTTAAATTATTAATAAGGGCGCCGCCTATAGTAGGCCCGATGGTTGGTCCAACCACAGCACCTAAACCAAATAAGGCAGTAGCCATTCCAATTTCTTCACGAGGCCAGGTTTCCATCAATATTGCCTGTGCAGTTGATAATAAACCACCGCCCGCAAGCCCCTGTAAAATCCTGAACAGCACCAATTCAATAAGGCTGGTGGCGTGGCCGCACAAAAAAGAAGCAAGCGTAAATATGAGAATAGAAGCAAGGAAATAGTTCTTTCTTCCAAAACGCTCACCCAGCCAACCTGACATTGGCAGTACGATTACGTTAGCTACCGCATATCCTGTTACCAGCCATCCTGCATCTTCAAGTGTTGCGCCCAGGTTACCCATGATATCGGGCAGGGCCACATTCACAATGGTTGTATCTATCAACTCCAGCAAAGAAGCCATGATTACCGTAATGGTAATGATCCATTTTCTAAATCCATGTTCTGCCATTGCTAACAGTTTTAATTATGTTCAATTATTTGGTAATTACTACCACCTTGGCGCTCATACCAGGACGCAGACGATTGAAGATCTCCGCATCTGATTTGTCGAGCTTAATACGTACCGGAATTCTTTGCACAACTTTTACGAAGTTGCCGGTAGCATTATCGGGAGGCAGCAGAGAAAATTTAGCACCTGTTGCGCCCGAAAAAGATTCAACAGTTCCTTTAATGGGATGATCAGAAAATGCATCTACATTAATTTCCACATTCTGTCCGATCTTTAAATTCTCCATTTGAGTTTCCTTAAAGTTGGCTGTTAAATACAGTCCTTCGTCGGCAACTACAGAAAACAGGGTTTGTCCGGCCTGCACCAGTTGTCCGGGCTGAATTGTTTTCTTTGAAATAATACCATCAACAGGAGCAGTAATAACAGTATAACTTATCTGCAGTTTGGCATAATCAATATCTGCCTGACGCAAAGCTATATTTGAGGCGGTAGCCTGAACCTGTGAACGGTTGGTACTTACTTTTTCCTGAACGGCAGGAACCTGTGTTTCTGCAGCATGCAAAGCGGCTTCTGCGGCATCTTTTTCTGCCTTGGCATCATCATACTGTGCTTTGGTAATAGCATGATCTTCGTACAGATTCTTAAACCGGTTAAAATCTTCGGTTGCTTTCCATACTCTTACTTTGGCAGTTTCAACATTTGCCTGTGCAGTTGCAATACCGGTTTTAGCTTCAGATACTACAACCTGCGAAACATTAACTGTTTGTTTGGCTGCTGCAAGCGCTGCCTGGGCCTGTTGTAATTTGATCTGATAATCCCGGTCGTCGAGTATTACCAGGGTATCGCCGGCTTTTACAAATTGATTGTCTTTAAAGCGGATGTCTTTTACATAACCGCTAACCCGTGCCACTACGGGGCTGATATCAGCATCGATCTGGGCGTTATCGGTTTCTTCGTGGCCTTTATAATAGAAATACTCTTTTGCCGTAAATGCTAAAGCACCTACCAAAACAAGACCCAGAATAATAGGGAAAATGATCTTTTTTCCTTTACTGCTCTTTTGTAATGCGTTCATACAATATCTCTTTAATACTTTTTTAAAAGGTTAGGGTTGAATATGTCCGGTTGTTTTCAGCAGGGTATAATAAGCTGCCGTAGCATCTGCTTTGGCCAGTTCAAGATTTAAACGTGATTCATAGAGCAAGGTCTGTGCATCGATACGGTCGGTGGTAGTAACCAGATTATTTTTGAATTTCGATTCAGTGATCCTTTCATTTTCTGTTGCCTGCACTACTGCATCTTCCAGCACTTTTATTTTTTCCAGAGCCTGCTGATAACCGGTATACGATCTGTTCACATCCATTTTTATCTGATCGGTAAGCAGGTCGCGGCTGGCAGAAACCTGTTGCTTTTGCAGATTTGCTTCGGTGACTTTGTTTTTGTTTTTGAAGAATCCGGCAATGTCCCAGCTTGCATTTACTCCAACAACCAAAGGAGCCAGATAAGTAGCGTCTTTAGGGAACAATGCTTTTGAAGGATTGATGTAATACAAACTGCCGCCCACGCCTACAGTTGGTAATTTTTCGTCCTTTACTTTTTTGATATTAACATCAGCGAGTTTATCCTGATAATTTAATGAACCAAATTCCTTTCTATCTTGCAGGGCCTGCTTCAGGTATACATCTGAGCTGTTGTTCATATCCAGTTTATAAATTACGTCCTGCACCTGTAGATTCGTATTGTCTGGCAGACCCAGCAAGATATTCAGGTTATA